>MDTG01228772.1_pt1 | contig 11253 bp, 11 predicted proteins | sample 811421 | NCBI WGS metagenome assembly MDTG01 (sample SAMN05326645, study PRJNA326480) | marine metagenome | isolation source: seawater | place: Pacific Ocean: South East | collected 2011
AATCTTATAATTTATATCATTTAAATCTAAAATAATATCATTTTCATATCCTTCAATATCTAAATTTAAAAAGAATGGTTTAGAGAATTTTTTTTCACAAATTGAAATCAATTCATTTAATTTAATTACTTTTGATATGTAAAAATTTTTAGATTGATTTTCTGATTTTTGTATGCGGCTGTCATTTGCTTTATTTTGGTTATTCGTATATATCTTTACTTCTTCAAACTTATAGGTATTTGGCACTAATGCAGAATTTATTACAAAATCATTTGGCCTTACTTTATTCCAATACTTTGTTACTTTTTTATTTGGTTCAACAACAACACCACTCCAATTTTTATTATATAATTTGTAAGTATTGCTATAAATAATAGGATCAAATCCTCCAATATCAATGTAACATTGATTAATTTTATGCTTTGATGAAATTCTTTCTAAAATATTTATTATAATTTTTTCTTCACCTAGTTGAGAAAAATCTAAAAAAGGTTTTTTTAGAACTTTAAATATTCTAAGTATTTTTGTTAAATAGTAATATTTAGTAAAGAGGGTCATTTAAAAAGAAATTTTTCATTTTAATTGGTTTTTTTTCTAATATATATCTATAAACGTTATAATTTTCTAAAACTCTTTGAACATAATTTCTAGTTTCTTTAAATTTTATAAGCTCTATCCAATCAACATAATCAACCTGTTTTTTTTGTGGATTTTTATTTATTTTTTTCCAATATTTTACTCTCTTGGGACCAGCATTATATGCAGCTATAGCAAAAGGATATGAACCATCGTATTCCAATAATAATCCAGCAAAATAAAAAGATCCTAAATTTATGTTGTATTCTGGATCTTTCGTTAATCTAACTTTTGAATAAGGTAATTTAGCCTGTTTAGCTACAGTTTTTGCAGTATAGGTCATCAATTGCATCATGCCTCTAGCTCCGGCATAACTGTGAGCTTTTAAATCAAATTCACTTTCTTGTCTAATTATAGAAAGTATTATAGCCGGATCTGGAATTTTTCTAGTGTTAACTCTTTGAGGAACGCTAATTACTGGATAATTGTAATTATTGTGAAATCTTTTTTGATAGGAAGCAATTTTTGAAATTTGAATAGCAAAATCATATCTTGATATATCAGTTGCTAATAAAGCAGATAGAATTTCACTTCCAGATATTATATTATCATTGGCCAAGTGTCTAAGAATATGTTTTGTATATTTATCTTTATTTAATTCATTTAATAAATATACAATTTTAACCAAATCCTTTTCAAAAAACTTTTTTCTATAATCTTTATCAATTAATTGTTCTTGATTGAGAGAAAAATGTTCATTTGGAGAAATTTTAAGAAAAGCTAGCTGTCCGTAATAGGTAGTTAAAAATTTTGAAGCTTCTTTATACCATTTATTTTTCTTTTCAATATCGTCAATTTTTTCATATGATCTAGCAAGCCAGTAAGCACCTCTGGATAAACTTATTGGATATCCTACATTGTTATAAAAATTTTTAAAATGATCTATAGCTATTAAAGGGTCATTTAAAAAACTCAAGGCAATCCAACCACTCATCCACTCAGCTTCAGCATATTCTGGACCGTTCGTAAGACCATGTCTGCTTACAATTTTATATGCTAAAGTATATTTTTTTTTATAAATTAACGATCTGCCAATTATTGATCTTTCTTTCCACCATTTATCAGGTCTAACCATATATTCTTTTGTATTTTTAATTTTCTGAAGTATTTCTAGAGAACTTTCAACTCTACCTCTTTTTCTACGCCATTTTAATCTGTCATAACTTAATCCTGAGTCATTTTTAAATTTTTCTGGTACTTTGGATATAGCAGTGTCCACACCATACGATTTACTCATTAACAATTGTCGGGCATTAAAAAGTGCCCTATAATCTTCAGGAAGATATTTTAACATTCTCTTTAAATCCCAATATTTATTTTCCCACGCAAGATAATCAGCGCGATTTATAAGGTCATTTTTAGATAAAAACTTTTTGTATTTTTTTTTGTAAAAACGTAATGTATTTTTATCCAAATCAGCACTTATCCAACCTTCCTTTATTAATTTTATCCCTTCTTTGTTATTGCCCATTAATACCAAGCTTTCACCTAATATCATTTTTCCAAAACCGCTAAGGGGAGGGTGTTTTGAAAACCATTTAATAATTTCAATTGGTTCGATTTTTTTTGTATTTATTTTATGTTCAGATAAATATTTAATTCTATTAATTCTTGGATAATTTGGATTTTTTTCAATAAAAACTTTATAGTCATAAAAAGAGGCTAAATTACCTCTTGTTAGTAAATGTCGCCATTCAATAAAATTCAGTATGGATTTTGACTTAGCTTTCTTTGCAGTTTTAATGGCAGTTTTCCATTGTTTTTTTTCCATAAATTCAATTGATTTACTTGCTATTCTAAAATCTTTTTTGCTAAAATATTTCGATTTAAGTTTTTTTTTTGTAATAGCTTTAGATTTAAATACAAAAGGTTTATTTTTAGGAATTATAATTCCAAATTTTTTAGTATCTGCTTTTTTTTTAGCGATTATTTTTTTTTCTTTTTTTACAGCATCCTTTTTAGCAAAAGGTTTTTTTTTAGGAAGGACATCACCATCAGTTATCTTTTTTTTTAAGACTTTTTCTGATAATAAAGGTTTTTTTAATGGTACAATTAATTTTTCAGCAGATATGACAATTTGATAAGAAAATAACATAAATAATAATGCTATTATGTATAAATTTACTTTTTTTTTCATAAAATTTGATAAATGAATCTATAATTTATGTTATAAGATCATATGTTTAAAGGATCAAATGTAGCTTTAGTCACTCCATTTAAAAATAATACATTAGACGAAGAAAGCTATATTAAATTAATAGATTTTCATTTAAAAAATGGAACAAATGGTTTAGTTCCTGCCGGAACGACAGGAGAGTCGCCCACTTTAAGTCATGACGAACATGAAAAAGTTATAGAAATTTGCATTAAAGAAAGTAAGGGAAAAATTCCAGTTATTGCGGGTACTGGATCAAATTCAACTACTGAAGCAATTTCTTTAACTAAACATGCTGAAAAGGCTGGAGCTAATGCAGCTTTAGTAGTTACTCCTTATTATAACAAACCTACACAAGAAGGTTTATATCAACATTATAAATCAATTAATGACACATGCGGAATACCAATAATCATATATAATATTCCTTCTAGATCGGTTATAGATATGACCGTTGAAACAATGACTAGATTGTTTGAATTAAAAAATATAGTTGGTGTTAAAGATGCCACTGGTCTTTTGGATAGAGTTGATCAGCAAAAAAAAGCAATGGGAGAAGATTTTATTCAGCTAACAGGTGAAGATGGTAATGCTCTTGAGTTTAATAGAAGAGGAGGTGTTGGTGCTATAAGCGTTACTGCTAATATTGCACCCAAACTTTGCTCAGATTTACAAAAATTTTCTAAATCAAAAAATAATAATGAAATAAAAGAAGCCGAGAGAATTGACACATTGTTACAACCTATTCATAAATCTTTATTTTTAGAAAGTAATCCAAGTCCAGTGAAATACGCAGCAAAATTGTTAGATCTTTGCAGTCATGAAGTTAGATTGCCGTTAGTTAATATAACAAAAAATACTCAGGAAGAAGTTAAAAAAGCTCTATCATCTGCTAAATTAATTTAGTTAATGATTAAAAAAAAAAGTAATGGTCACAAGATCATATGTTTAAATAGAAAAGCTAGGTTTAATTATTTTTTTCACGAAATTTTAGAAGCTGGAATAATTTTAAAAGGTTCAGAGATTAAATCTATAAGAAACGGTAAAGTAAATATATCAGATGCCTATGCAGTTGAAAAAAATGGTGAAATTTATTTAGTCAATAGTCACATTCCAACTTATATTTTTGCAAAATATTCAAATCATAACCCTTACCAAGAGAGAAAATTATTGTTAAATAAAAAAGAAATTAATAAATTAATTGGACGCATTAATAAAGAAGGTTTTACTCTTGTTCCAACAAAAATGTATTTTAAAAGAGGAAGAGCTAAAATAGAAATTGCTGTAGCAAAAGGAAAAAAAACTCATGATAAAAGACAAACCAAAAAAACCAGAGATTGGAATCGTGAAAAATCAAGATTTTTTAGAAAGTCTAGTTAAATATTCATACATATCTATAGGTTCAAACTTAGGTGATAAAAAAAAAATTATTGAAAAAGCTAAATATTTAATAAATAAAAAAAAAATTGAAATTGTCAAGTGTTCTAGTACATACGAAACTTATGCTTGGCCTAATAAAAATGATCCAAAATTTTATAATGTAGTTTTAAAAATTAAAACTAATTTAAATCCAGTTAGACTATTTAAAGTTTTGCAATATATTGAAAAATCTCTAGGTAGAAAAAAGTCAAAAAAAAATAGCCCCAGATCATGTGATATAGATATAATTGATTATAGAGGAATAAAATTTAAAAACTCTTATTTAGAAATACCTCATCCTAGAATGAAAAGAAGAGATTTTGTTTTATTACCATTGATGGAAATATGTAATAATTGGACATATCCAGGCTTAAATATTAAAATATCCTCTTTAATAAATAAAATTTCAAAAAAAAACTTAACATTTATTAAAATTATCTAATTTTAATGATATAATAATTGAATGTTAAAATCTGATGATTTAATTAATAAAGTGAAGGCATATAATAAGTTTCTAAATCCTGAAACTTTAAATAAGGCATATGAATTTGCTGTAAAAGCTCATGAAAATCAAAAAAGACACTCAGGTGATCCATACGTTATCCACCCTCTAGCTGTTGCTGACATTTTAACAGACTTGAAATTAGATAGTGCAACTATAGCAACAGGACTGCTTCATGATACAATTGAAGATACTTATGCTACATATCAAACAATTAAAAATGAATTTGGTCAAGAAGTTGCTGACTTAGTTGAAGGTGTAACAAAAATATCAGAATTTGAAAATCAAGCTATTTCTAATTCTAAAGCAGAGAACTTTAGAAAATTAATTATTGCCACTTCAAAAGATATACGCGTTCTTCTCGTAAAATTGGCAGATAGATTACATAACATGCGAACTATAAAAGCTATAAAAGATATCTCTAAAAAAGAAAAAATTGCAAAAGAAACCATGGAAATATATTCCCCTTTAGCAGATCGAATGGGAATGAATAGGATAAGAGATGAATTGGAAGATTTATCTTTTGAAGTCTTAAACAACGATGCAAGAAAACTAATAAAAAAAAGGTTAGATAAAATAAAAGAAAATAATTTAAGTAATTTTAATTTTATTTCAGAAGATTTTTCAAATCTGTTAATTAAAAATAATATAAATGCCAAAATCATTGGCAGAGAAAAAACCCCTTTTTCTATTTGGAGAAAAATCCAAAAAAAAAGGACATCTTTAGAACAAATAACTGATATTATTGGGTTTAGAGTAATATTAGATGATGTATCAAACTGTTATAAAGCTTTAGGTGTATTTCATTCTAAATGGACATGTATTCCCGGTAAATTTAAAGATTATATATCATCACCCAAAATAAACAAATATCAGTCTTTACACACATCTATTATTGGGCCAAATAAAAGACCTATAGAAATACAATTAAGAACCATGCAAATGCATGAATTTGCACAGCGTGGCATTGCTTCACATTGGAAATACAAATCATCAGAAAAATTTAACTCTCTAACTTGGAAAGAATATGATTGGTTAAAAGATTTGGTCGAAATTATTGATAAAAATGAAAACCCTGAACACTATTATGAATATACTAAATTACAAATGTTTCAGGAAAATGTTTTCTGTTTTACTCCCAAAGGATCAATTATTAAATTACCAAAAGATGCTACTCCTATAGACTTTGCTTATGCTGTGCATACACAAATTGGAGATACAGCTATCAGATGTGAAATAAATGGCAAAGAAAGCCCACTACAAAGTATTTTAACAAATGGAGACGTTATAAAAATAATAAATTCAAAAAAAGTTTCTCCATCTTTACACTGGTTAACATCAACAAAAACGGGAAAAGCCAGAGCTTCAATTAGGAGATATTGGCAAAACAGAGAAAATTCTAAACCAGTTAAGAAAAAACAATATAACACAACATTGTGGATTTCTATCCCAGATAAACCAGGAAAATTAGGTGACGTAACAACAATGATAGGTATTAATAAACTCAACATTTCAAGCGTTGAAATGGTTGAGAAAACCGCAAACACTATAAATTTTAGGTTTAACCTTATTATAAGTGACCTCAAAAACTTTACAAAAATGATTAGTGAGTTAAAACAAAGGGAGTATAACTTTAAAATAATTAGACATAAAAATAAAAAATATGCTTTCTTTAAAAAAATCTTTAGCGGTTTTAAAAAAAACTAATGCCCTAATAGAAGGTCATTTTGTTTTATCGTCAGGCCTTCATTCAGATAAATACATTCAATGTGCTAAGTTATTAAGTCATCCATATTTAGCTAACAAAATATCAATTTCTTTAAGTAAAAAAATAAAAAAAAATTACAAAAAAATTGATCTAATTTTATCACCCGCTTTAGGCGGAATCATTATTGGTTACGAAATTGGCAAATTGTTAAAAAAAGAAACGATTTTTTGTGAAAGAGTAAATAATAAATTTAAATTAAGAAGAGGATTTAAAATTAAAAAAAATGCAAAAGTTCTTATAATCGAAGATGTTATAACAACTGGTAAATCTAGTTTAGAGTGTGTAAAGTTAATTAAAAATGCAAAAGCGAAATTAATTGGTTTTGCATGTATAATCGATAGATCTCATAAAAATAAATTAAAAATAAAAAAAAAAATAATATCTCAAATTAAATTAAATGTTCCAACTTATAAACCAAAAAAAATACCTCATTTTTTAAAAAAAATACCAATCACTAAACCAGGAAGTAGATTTATTAAATGATTAAATTAGGAGTTAATATTGATCATGTAGCTACAATTAGAAATGTTAGAGGAGAAGGACACCCCGATATCATAAAAACTGCAAAATTTGTAAAAAAATGTGGCGCCAATTCTATTACAATTCATTTAAGAGAAGATAGAAGACATATAAAAGATAACGACCTAAATAGATTAATTAAATTAAAAAATGTTCCCATAAATTTGGAAATATCAACAAATCAAAAAATGATCAATATAGCTTTAAAAAAAAAACCTAACTATGTATGCTTAGTTCCTGAAAACAGGAAAGAGTTAACTACTGAAGGCGGTCTTAATTTACAAAAAAACTTCAAAAAAATCTCATCATCAATACAAAAATTCAATAAAGCCAAAATAAGAACAAGTTTATTTATCAATCCTAATATAAAAGATGTTAAACTTTCAAAAAAAATTGGTTCTAATTGCATAGAATTTCATACAGGAAAAATATCTAATCTTATAAAAGAAAGTAAAAATTACAAAACTCAACTTAAGTTATTTAGAAAATGTGTAAATTTTGCTAACTCTCTCAGATTAGAGGTCCACGCAGGTCATGGTATTGACTATAAAACATTAAAAATTTTATCAAATATTAAAAATATCCAGGAATTTAATATAGGTCATTTTATAATAGGTGAGTCAATATTCGATGGATTTAAAAAGGTAATTAAAAAAATAAAAAGTATATCTAGATAAAAATTTAACAATGAGCATTTTAGGAATTGGAATTGATATTGTAGAAAATAGAAGAATCAAAAAATTTATAAATAATAAAAAATTTATAAATAGAATTTTTAACAAACTAGAAATTAATAAATCAAAAAAATATTCAAGCAAAGTCAATTATTTTGCAAAAAAGTTTGCAGCCAAAGAAGCATTTGTTAAAGCTTTAGGTATAGGTATAAGAAAAGGAATTAACTTTAAAGATATAAATATTGACAATGATAAAAATGGTAAACCAAAAGTAATAATTAATTCAAAAGTCAAATTATTTATTAAAAGCTATTTAACAAAAAAAAAAATTAATATTCTTGTATCTATATCAGATGAAAGCCATTACTCCGTTTCATTTGTAATTATAGAAACTAAATAATCATGAAAAATTGGATTTTAGAAAATTTAAAAACATTATTATATGCACTTATAATTGCAGTAATAATAAGATCTTTGTTAGTACAGCCTTTCTATATACCCTCATCATCAATGGAACCTAATTTATTAGTTGGTGATAGATTATTTGTTACTAAATATTCATACGGATATAGCAAACATTCATTACCATTTAGTCCCAATGTTTTTGAGGGAAGAATATTTTATAACGAACCTAAAAGTGGAGATGTTATTGTATTCAAAACACCATCTGATAACAGAACTGATTATATTAAAAGATTAATTGGTTTACCAGGAGACACAATACAATTTGTAGATGGAGATGTATTTTTAAACGATAAACAAATTTTAAAATCTTATATGAAATTAAAAAATAATGTTTATTGTGGATCTGAAAAACTAAATGTTAGAACATTCGAAGAAAAATTACCTAATGGAAAAAAATATATAGCAACATATAGAAAGGATCATTCATATCAAAATTCAGATAAATTTAAAGTTCCTGAAAATTATTTTTTCTTTTTAGGTGATAATAGAGATTGTTCAAAAGATAGCAGATATTTATCGACAGTTGGATATGTGCATAAAGATAATTTAGTTGGAAAAGCAAGATTTATTTTCTTTTCTTCAGATTATAGAATTGGGAGAATTTTTGAAATATGGAAATGGAATAAAAGTTTCAGAATAAAAAGATTTTTTAAAAAAATTAGGTAAATATTATGGTTAATATTTTAGAATTTGAAAAAAAAAATAAAATCAAATTTATAAATAAAAATCTATTAAAAACTTCTTTAACTCACAAAAGTTATGATCCAATAAATAACTATGAAAAATTAGAATTTATTGGTGATAGAGTATTAGGATTAATAATTGCCAATACACTTCTTGAACTTTATCCAGATGAAAATGAAGGTGTTCTTGATAAAAAACTTTCTAACTTAGTTAATAAAAACAAATGTTACGAGGTAGGCAAAAGTTTAATTTTAGAAAAATTTATTTTAATTGGAAATTCCTCTATTCAAAAACAAGGTGGGAAATTCATACAATCAAAAATAATTTCTGATTGCTGTGAAGCAATAATAGGAGCTATATTTATTGATCAAGGACTCAGTAATGCAAAAAAATTTGTATTAAATTCTTGGAAAGAACATTTAAAACTTAGCAGCAAGTTAATTATTGATTCCAAAACTCTTTTGCAAGAACACTCACTTAAGTTGTTTAAAAAACTACCTGAATATAAATTAATAAGTAATACTGGCCCTAGACATAACCCAGTTTTTAAGGTGGCTGTCAAAATTCCTAGTTTGGGTTTTGTTTCATCAGTCGGAAAATCAAAAAAAGAAGCTGAACAAAATGCAGCTAAATCTTTGCTAAAAAAAATCGAGAGATAAATATGAAATGGAATGATACTGGTTTTTTGTTATCTAAAAGAAAATATAATGAAAATTCAGTTATAGCTGAATTTTTTACATTAAATTCTGGAAAGGTGACAGGTTTAATTTTTGGCGCCTCATCAAAAAAAATAAAAAGTTATTTAGAAATTGGAAATTTATTACATGTTAACTTTTCATCTAACTCACCTGACAGAATAGGAAATTTCAAAATAGAAATTTACAAGGTTAATACACCTTTTTTTTTTGAGAATAAACATAAATTATTATGTATAATTTCAGTTTTGAATTTAATAAAAAGTTTAACTGTTGAAAATCAAATAAACAAAAATCTTTATAACTTAATTAGTGATTTTTTTGAAATTATTAAGTTAAATGATTGGTTACAAAAATATATATTATGGGAATTGGATTTTTATAAAGTTGTTGGATATAATTTAAATTTTAAAGATTTAGTAAAAACTGAAAAAACTAATAATAAAAATATTTATTTTGTATTGTCAAATAATCGAAAAAAAATAATCCCTTCATTTCTAGTTGAAAAAAATTATAAAAAAACAGATCAAAAAAACTTATTTGATGGAATAAAAATTTTAAATGATTTTTTAGAAAAAAGTATACTTAAACCTAATAACTTGAAATTTCCTAAAGAAAGACATGATTTTTTAAATAATCTTACGTGATAGCAATTATAAAATTTTTGCTATTCTGTCAGCAAAATAAGTAACAATTGCATTTGATCCCGCTCTCTTAAATGAATAAAGTGACTCGACAATAGATTTTTCGTCTATTATTCCTTTTTTTATTCCATTAGAAATTAAGCTATACTCACCCGAAACTTGATATGCAATTACTGGAATTTTAAAATTTTGTTTAATAAGTTTTATTATGTCTAAATATGGCATTCCTGGTTTTACCATGACCATATCAGCACCTTCTTTAATATCTAAAGAAATTTCTCTTATTGCTTCATCACTATTTTTGAAGTCCATTTGATAGGTTTTTTTGTCTCCCTTTAAATTTTTTTTTGATCCTACTGCATCTCTAAAAGGACCGTAAAAACTAGATGCATACTTTGCAGCATAAGATAATATTTGAACATTTTGTAAATTATTTTCATCTAATGCATTTCTAATTTTTCCAACTCTTCCATCCATCATATCCGAAGGAGCTATAACATCACAGCCCATTATTGCTTGAAGTATTGATTGTTTAACTAAAATATCTACAGTTTTATCATTTAAAATTTTTCCTTTTTTTAGTATGCCGTCGTGTCCATGTGAAGTATAAGGATCAAGAGCAACATCACACATAATACCAATTTTATTTTCATATTTTTTTTTAATTAATCTTATAGCTTTGCAAACTAAATTGTTTTCATTAAGAGCTTCCGTACCTGAATTATTTTTAAATTTAGAATTAGTAAAAGGGAACAGTGCAACCATTGGTATTTTATTTTTAACAGCTCCATCGAGAATCATGGGAATTTTGTCTATACTGTATCTGTAGACTCCAGGCATTGTTTTAATAGATTCTCTTTTATTTTTTCCATCAATAATAAATATAGGAAGAATAAGATCATTTACTGAAAGAGTATTTTCTTGGACTAATCTTCTACACCAATCAGCTTTACGGTTTCTTCTAAGTCTTAAATTTGGATATTTTCCAGTGATAATCATTCTCAATAATTTATATATGCGACAAAAGTTATATGTATTATAATTATAAATAAAGTATTTATTTAACCACATGAGCAATGTTACCTCTTTAAC
>MDTG01282687.1_pt1 | contig 11253 bp, 9 predicted proteins | sample 811421 | NCBI WGS metagenome assembly MDTG01 (sample SAMN05326645, study PRJNA326480) | marine metagenome | isolation source: seawater | place: Pacific Ocean: South East | collected 2011
TAAAATATATAACAAAAATAGATAGAAAAAATAAAAAAGAAAAATTTGTTACCAGGGACTTTCCGACAAATCTTGAGAGTGCGCCAACAACATAAAGCGAATAACTAAGTGGCTCGGAAAATATTACATCGATAGAAAATGATTGCATTTTTGAATTAAACTCAACCCAAGAGTCGGTTTGAAGTGATAGTTTTCCAATGTCGCTCAAAACATCATAATTTCGCGCTGCAATGTCAAAATAACCAATGAGCATCGAGTCTTTTGATGATAATACTGAACTCATTCCATGATAGTTAACTAATTTTTTGTCTCTAAAAAATTGTTCCTTTTTTTCTACAATTCTCTCTGCTAATTCTTGATGGTTTGGTTGTAGCTTTGGAATGGTATCTTTTTCCAATAGAGTAGCCGATAAACCCACAATATTATAACCACCGTAAGAAACAATATGAAAATCATTATGTACTGTATACCTTAAAGCAGAATAGCTAACAAAAAAAACAATCCCAGAAAAAATCAAAATTATTGTATTTTTAAAAATTTTCTTATTTGAATCGAAGCCATTGATAGCTCTTTTTGAAAAAAAATAAATCAGTGGCAGAAGAAGAATACACAGTATAAATGAAGGCTTGAATAGAATTATGATTAACTCAAAAAAACCAAAAACTAGTATCTGTAAAAATGATATTCGTTCTTTGTTTGCATACCTCAGGGCAATGGAAATACCAAAAAGTAGAAGAGAATTTGCAATAATTTCAGGATGAACGTAAGGCATGTAAAAAAGGGAAATATTGGAAAGCCCAAAAACAATAAATACAAAAAGATTAAATTTTGATGAAAATCCAAGTAAATTTAGTGTTTTACAAAAAAAATAAATTGAGGCAAATAAAAAACTGAAATGAAAAATTGGTAAATATTGGTATTGGCTAGGAAGTGCCTTTAGAAAAAGTCCAAAAATCGGTGTTCTTTTCGAATTATTTGCATCATTGATAATTGTTGCATCTATATAACTCTGAGTATCAGGTACAACCTTATAGTCAAAATTTCCTAAGAAAAAATGAATTAAGATTATAAAAATTACACTAAAAAAAATGCTATTTTTTGAAAATAATATATCTCGATATCGCATAGTTATATATAAAAGCTAGTCCAGAGCCCGCTAAAAAAGAAATCATCACTCCTTCATTTGAAGGCTGAAAATAAATTCCTATTGAGAATACTAGGTAATTAAGAAATATACCGGATCCATTACCTAATAAAAACTTTCCTAATTGAATTATATATCTTTTTTTACTTTCTGACTTAAAAGTGAATATCTTATGGAAATACCAAGCAACACAAGCAGATATGAGGAAGGCTAAAATTCGAGATGGGTGAATATCAAGACCTAAAGAACTATAATGCAAAATGTAAAAAATTATTCCATCAACTAGGAGAGCGGATCCTCCGACCATCCCGTATCTGAAAAAAGTAATGTCCACTAGTTTTTTTTATTAAAGTTAAGATATGCGAGTCGTTTTGCCTCTCTTCTACTCTTTGAAACTGAGTCAAGAATTAATCCAACGCCAAGAGAAAGAAGTCCGCTTATAGATAGACCAACAATCAAAACAACTGTAGGCAATCTAGGAACTAATCCTGTGTCGAGAAAATTACTAATTATTGGATTAGCCAGAATAAAAGAGATTAAAATAAATATAAACGCAAATGATCCGAAGAAGGCTAGTGGTTTTTCATCTCTTACAAGCTCAAATATTACCCTTAATATCTTAAGTCCATCTTTGTATGTATTTAATTTACTCTGAGACCCCTCTGGTCTTGCAAAATATTTTGTATCTATCTCATCGATAGGCATTCTCATAGTGAGGGCATGAACGCTTAATTCAGTCTCTATTTCAAAACCAGAGGAATTCGCACAGAAAGTTTTTACAAATCGACGAGAAAAGACCCTATAACCAGATAACATATCACTGACACGTGCCCCAAAAATATTTTTTACGATTGACGTGAGTAGTTTATTTCCAAATCTATGACCGAAGCGATATGTGTTCTCATCTTCACTAATGCGAACACCAGTCACCATGTCTAAATTATTTTCTAATAATTTGGATACCATAGAGCTTGCTGCTTTTGAATCATAAGTCATGTCGCCATCAACAAGGAGATAAACGTCAGCATCGACATCACTAAACATTCTTCGAACCACACTACCCTTTCCTTGTATGGGTTCATATTTTACAATTGCGCCAGATCTATGTGCCTCTTCGACTGTATTGTCAGTGGAATTATTATCATATACATAAATATTTAAATTAAAATTAATCAGAGAATCCCTATAAGACCTGACGGTATCAAAAATTGTATCGCCCTCATTAAGGCAAGGTATTAAAACAGCTATATTTAATTGCTTCATTTTAAGTCCAAATTTTATCTTTACTATCAAGCCATGATTGAAACATCAGCAAAGCCCATATTTGATGATGCCATCTTCGTTCACCAGACAACTGATGCTCCCACATTTTTCGAACCTGCTTAGCATGAAAAAATCCCTCATTTTCTAATCTGTCATAATCCAACAGATCTTCAACCCAATCTCGTAATGGGCCATTGAGCCAATCCTCAATTGGAACACCAAAACCCATTTTTGGCCGATCAACTATCTCTTTAGGTACAATAGTATACAAAATATCACGTAAAGGCGCTTTTGTTTGACCTCTTTGTAATTTATAACTCAAGGGCATTTGCCAAGCATATTCTATTATTTCATGGCTCAAAAAAGGAGCTCTTAACTCGAGACCAACGGACATTGAAGCTCGATCTGTTTTTGTAAGAATGTCACCAGGAAGGTATGTCATAGTGTCTAAATACATCATCATTTCACGAAAATCACTTAAATTTGGCCACTTATCAGAGTTGGCAAGCAATGATTCCTTCTCTTTACAATCTCTTACAATCTCTTGAGGATTTGGATACACGGAGACTAGACTTTTATAATAATCAATGTCTTGAGTGTGCTCTAAAACATGGCCTAATTTTACAAGTCGATCACTTAATACCTTATATCGATACTTTTGAGGAAATTTTGAAACAAGCCTCTCAATCTTTCCACTTTTAAATGACTGAAGTTTTTTTGAAAATCTCGAGACCATCCAAGAAGGAAGATATTTTGTTGATCTATATATTCCATATCCAATCTTGTACCTGTTGTAACCACAAAAAATCTCATCGCCCCCATCCCCTGAAATTGCCACCTTAACGCTTTCTCGGGCAAGCTTACTTACTAATAATGTTGGTATTTGTGAAGAATCGGCAAATGGTTCATCCCATATTTTAGGTAAATCGGGAATAACACTCAATGCATCATCTGCATTTACCAATAGATCAACATGCTCTGTTCCTAAATATTTAGCGACCTTTCTAGCATGATTGGCCTCATTATAATTTTCACTCTCATATCCAATTGTAAATGTCTTGATATTCTTGCTGGAATTTTTCTGCATTAATGCCACTAGCAAACTAGAGTCAATTCCACCAGATAAAAAAGCTCCTAAAGGAACGTCTGCTCTCGACTGCTCTTGTAAGGAAAGGGTAATTTTATGTTCCAGTTCTTCTAAAAACTGAGGATAAGGAACATCTTTTCTATTTTGCGGAATTGATTTTTTCAGTGACCAATATTGGCTGATCCTGGCAACCTCTTTATCATCAATCTCAATAAAATACCCTGGGCTTAATTTATAGAAATTTTTATAAATGCAATGAGGGTCATGAATATATCCATGTCTAATATATTGAGCTAAGGCGTCTCTATCGATGTCGCCTCTCCATCTTGGATGAGCACATAAAGCCTTTAGCTCAGATGCGAAAACAAAGGCTCCATCTATTTTGCCATAAAAAAGGGGTTTCTCACCTATACGATCTCTCGCCAAAAAGAGCTTCTTATTTGATTTATCCCAAAAAGCAAAAGCAAACATTCCTGAAATCTTGGATAGTGTTTTCTCAATACCCCAGAATTTTATGCAGACCAGCAATGTCTCAGTATCTGATGAGCCATTCCATTTATAATCAAATCCATTTTCTTTGATAATTTCTCTTAATTTTAAATGATTATAAATTTCACCATTAAATATTAAAATATAATTCCCACAATTTGAAACCATTGGCTGAGATCCGGCTGATGTTAAGTCTAATATTGATAATCGGACATGAGACAGAACTAAACCATTGTTCTCATCAAAAAACTCCCCAGAGCTATCGGGACCGCGATATTCAATTTGTCGGCGCATTTCTCTTATATTGCTAATATCAGATAAATTTTTGGCCCATACTCCTAGAATTCCACACATTTAAACCTCAGCCTACAAGTCGAAAAATTCATTTTGATAATTATTACAATATGAAGAAAGGGAAAATAACGTTTTTATTCTTAATTGTGCCTCAAGACCCAATTGATCCCTTTTATCTACTTGTATGTTAACAAGATAATTTATTCCATTCTGTAAAGCTATTGAATCTTTTGCGGGAACGACAATTCCACTGTCACCAATAATTTTTCTTACATCTCCAACATCAGTCGAGACAACTGGAACTCTGACCGACATAGCCTCTGCTACCACATTAGGAAATGACTCCGATGAGCTGCTCAAACAGAAAATATCGAAGGCAGACATAACAGAAATAGCATTATCCTTTTCGCCTAAAAAATAAAAATATTTTTCAAGATTAATTGGAATATTTTTTGAAATATTTTTATTATTTAAATTTATATCTTTACCTATAAAAATTACGATAATATTTTTTCTTTTTTCCAAAATTGGAACGATTGCCTTTAAAAAATTAGCATGATCTTTCATATGATGGAATCTTGCTACATGGCCAACAATTATACTGGAACTTGCTATTCCAAGATCTCTCTTTATTTGTGATTTTTTTTCTTTTTCATATGATGGAATATCAAATCCATTATGAATTACTGCTCCGAGTCTAGGTTTAAATCCAATCAATTCATGATGTTTTTTTGAGATCTCACTATTATAGATAATCTTATGGACATTAAATTGTAGGTATTTACATATAAAGATCACAATTCTAGTGAAAATTTTTTCTTTATTATCTTTATAGAAACTTTGCCTGATATTCCAATAAATCCTATTCTTTGGTAAAAAAAGACCAACCAATACTGCAGCAATATTGCCATGATACATCCAACCCATAATTATATTTGGCTTTATTCTCAAACATAGTCGAATTAATTTGAATAGCTCAACAAAAATAAAAAAACTTTTCTTAAAGTTCAAGGAATAAGTGGTTATATTAGAATTATCTCGTAAAATACTCTCGTAATAACCTCCAGAGATTAAACTTATCACAACATGTCTCTGTGGACTTTTGATATTCGATAGTAATTTTACAAGACTCTTCTCAGCTCCGCCTTGATTTAATCCAGTTATAATATGTAAGATCTTAATTTTTTATGAAACCTTTTATATTTTATTTTCATTGAAAGGAATTAAAAAGATCTACCCAATCAGACCCAATCTTTTTAATATTATAAGCATCTTTTATACTCTTAGATGAATCAGATAAATTAATTTTCAAATTTGTCAAAGCGTCGTTTATGCCCATCTCTAACCCACTAGCTCCAGAGTCTAACGATATTAAAAGGCCAGCATTGTGTTCTTCAAGTATCTCCCTTGGCCCTGTCAAGCAATCAAAAGCAACAACGGGAACCTTGTTCGCAATTGCTTCAACGAGTACATTTGGGAAACCTTCAAATCGAGAGCTAAGGACAAAGAGGCATGCATTATTATAGAAAGATAGGATATTTTTCTGCTTTCCCAATAAATAAATCTTACTTGTGAGCTTTTCCTTAATAATAAGATCCTCAAGATTTTTCTTTTCTTCGCCCTCACCAATAATGATTAAATTTGGAATATCCTTCTTTTTGTAAAGATTTGCATAAGCCTCAATTAAAATATCAAAGCCCTTTGCATGATTAAGGCGTCCGATCGCTAAAATAAAGGGTTTATCAGAATTTTCTAATTCTGAATTTTTAAGCTCGTTAGTATTAAACTCAGCTATCGGATTAGGGATAACAGAAATTTCTTTACAGATATTTTTCTTATGGAACCATGATTTAGTCCTTTTGGTTTGCACCACTAAATGATCGGCTTTTCGATAAACAATAAACCTAAGAATTTTTAAATAGAAAGGAAGAGGCATTAATGAGGGATGAATTCTCTCTGAAATAATTATTGTTTTTTTTAATCCTAGACTGCTAAGGATAGCTGCAATATTAACATCTGTTAAAAATGAGAGAATTATGTCAGGATTATATTTTTTCATAAGATCTCTCATAAGCATAATGCGTCTAATCTTTGAAAAAAAATTTGATTTTTTTGACGTTAAAAGGTCAGCAAGAAAAATCAACTTAACTCTATGATCGAGGTTATAAAAACACTCTCCTCTTTTCGAGTAGGTAGGAACAAGTATTATATTTATATTTTCTCTGGCCCAATGATTACATAAGTATGCCGCTACTCTCTCAGCGCCTCCAGCATGCATGGAACTAACAAAAAATAAAATATTCTTCATAATAAGATTTTATATATTGAGTTTCCATTTATTAAAAATAACTTTCTTAAAATATTCGAGAAAAACATTCCCACTTATTTTTTTATAGGCGATTGTTTGAGACGCAGACCCCATTTCCCCTATCTCTCTGCGGTTACTAAGTAATTCAATTTTTTCTGATAAACTATTCTTATTTGATGTCTCAAAAATATATCCATTAAGACCGCTATTTATATAACTTTTCGTACCGCAAGAATCACTACATATAACCGGTAAGCCTGATGCCATCGCCTCTAAAACTGATATTGAGGCGGGCTCATTTTTTGCAGGTAGAATAAAAATATCACTTTGCTCATAATATTTCGTTATTCTTTCATGTGCAATATTTGTCGATACATTGACTTTGTCATCAATACCCAGATCTTTGATATATTTTATAAGCTTTTCTTTATATTTTTCTTGCTCAAGAGAAGAGGACTCACCAACTATAGTCAGAGACCAGTCTAGATTGACGCATTGCAAAAGAGCATCAATTAACAAAAAGTGCTCTTTTCTATCATGCATCTTTCCAATAGATAGAATCCTGATTGGACCAGTTAATTTTTCTACATTAGAAAAAAATCTTTGATCTACACAAAATGGAACATACTGCAAATGGTATGATTTATTTTTTTCTATATTCCCTTGTATTGGGCTTATCCATATAGCATTAAATAAAAACAGAAAAATTTTCTCGAAAAATATTCTTTTCTTGGAAATATTCTCGGATAAATCTCTTTGCGAGTAAAAAATAATCCTTATAAAAAAAATCCTACAGAGAACTGCAGAATATAGTGAAAATAATCTTGATGGGTCTCTTATTACAATAAAGTCAGGATTTTGACTCTTAATTACTGAAAAAAAATATGCAATTTTTGGTAAGAATAAAGGTTTTGTGTTTCCTCCATTTCCAAATATTCTTGTAATCAGCGCAGGAGGGAAAACTTTTGGTTTAACAAGACTATGATCTTCGGTTTTACCAATCGTATGGACATAAAATTTAATTTCATGGCCACTTTCAATCAGCTTTTTTAATAACCCGATTTGATTTGTATGATACCTTGGCGCAAGAAAAATAAATTTCATATTATTTTCCCTTTTTTAAAATATAATTTTGAATTATTCTTTCTCTTATTAGCGAGCTACTTATACCCTCTGTTCTTTTTATTATCTTAATTTTCTCTGGTGGAACCTCATTTGAGTTATCATGGCCATGAATTAAAAAATCGATATTATGGTCAATTAAAAATTCATGCGTTATCATCCAAGGCGATTCAATTATTTCATCAACATACTCAATCGAATATAAGATTTCATATCTATGATCAAATTCTAGTTCAGGAAAGTACCCTTTATGTTTTAATATTTCATTATCTGAGGTAAGGGCAACTACTATATGGCCAAATTGTTTTGCATATTTTAGAAGTCTTATATGGCCATGATGAATCAGTGTAGCCGACATATCTACCATAACTCTTTTCATTCAATAAACCTCAATTGATCTTGTATAGAGCCATCAGCTTTTGAGCCGAGATGCGCTTCACCCAAATGACAAACAATATTGCCGGCTAGATTATTTCGTGGTTTATATAAAATTACTCGAGAATCTTTCGGCTCAATATTACAAGAAACATATGTGCATAAATTAGGTTGCAAGCTGATTGGAATATCTGAATAGTTCGCCATTCTCTGGTAGAACCTTTTTTTGTTTATAAGTACTGATTCTTTGAAGTAGGAATAATTAGATAGAATATGATGTAAAGAAGTGATGGTATGATAAGGGCCTGTGACAAGTTTATTAATATGAGTATCGATATTCAAATAAAAAGAAAAAACTTCATTCCTATCAGGTATGTCATGGTATGCTATAAAGCTAGCGCCGGTTAATCCAAAAAGACCTTTACAAGAACTGAAACCAATAATGTCTGCGTATTCATGATTATCTTCTAGGCCAATCGAAGCTGTGGCATCAAGAAAAAGTTTTGATGAAACTCTATCAGAGAGCAATCTCAATTCTTCAATAGGTAATTTTATCCCACAGCTTGTTTCGGTATAACATGCAACAACCCAATCATAGCTTCCAGAGAAGCTTGAAATTTCCTTCCAATCTAGAACGTCAATCGAGACAATATTATTATCGGCCCTCATATAGTTATTGAGCATAGACTTTAAACGATCCGAATAGTACCCGGTATCAATGAGAAGAATTTTTCCTCTTAAAAAATTATGAATGATGATTTCTAATGCGACACTGGCGGAACCCTGCAGCCTAACAATATTATTATGGCCAGATATTTTTTTTATATTCTCCATGACTTCTTTTTCAATATTTAAATAATCGGGATCTCCTCTGCCAAAACATGGGGTGAGTCCAGTTATATTCTCCTTAAGGAGTGATGAGGGACCTGCAGTAAATATGAATTTTTGATCATTTTTAGATTTTACGAAATCTCGTATCGTAGTTTTAAAAATTTTATCTAACTTATCGGTCATAATTTAATTTTCCAAAAATCTTATAAAATTATTTTTATTGTCTACTGGTGTTTTGTCAGGTCTTCCTAAATTTTCCCTCGACCCCCTTTTGCAATATATTTCAATAAAACTACTTTTTTCATTATTTTTAAAACTGTTTAAAGTTTCCTTCAACTCTTCCTCATTTTTAACAGATTTCACATGTTTGAAGCCAAAGCTTTTTGCGAGATCGCTTAAAGATAGATTACGTGCAGCAGTGGGTTGACCGCCAACGGAATCATGGGCACCATTATTTATTACACAATGAATAATGTTATCTTGCTCCGCACAATGAGCTAAAGAGCCAGCATGCATAAGAATTGAGCCATCTCCATCTATGCAAATTATTTTTTTATCGGACCTCTCACTGGCAATTGCTGAGGCCACTTGGCTGGCATGGCCCATTCCACCAACCAGCATAAATTCATGGCAATCACTCTGTTTACTTCTTTTTCTTATTTCAAACAATTCTCTTGAAATCATTCCAGTAGTAGAAACGATAGGCCAATTATTTTTTATGTTTTCAATTATTACTTTTATTGCTTTTTCACGAGGAAAGTTGCTCATTTCCTCTTCGTAATCCGAAGCCTCATATTTTAAGAAAGTATTTTTCCTTACAACAATAGCGACTGGGCCACCCCTTTCCTCTGTTAATTTACGCTGCCCTACTAGGACCTCATTTAAGTTTTCTTCTTCTTTATCAAGAATGATATAAGGAATGTCTAGCAAGTCTAAAATTTTAAGTGTTATTTTCCCCTGTTTCGAATGTTGCGGCTCGTCTTTAATTTGAATATTACTATCTTTTTCAATTTCTCCTCTCCATCCAATCATTAATATCATCGGTATGGAGTAGACCTCTGGGTGAGCCAATGAGGTAAGAGGATTAATTGCATTACCGAGGCCTGAGTTCTGCATATAAACTAAAGCGGGTGATTTTTTAGCGAGGTAATATCCAATTGCTAGGCCAACAGCAGATCCCTCGTTAGCGGTGATCACATGATTTTTTTTATCGAATTTTTCATGAATCGCCATACAGGCATGTTTTAAAAGAGAGTCAGGCACCCCTGCAGCAAACTCTATACCAACCTCAATGAGCCTACTTACAAAAAAATTTGGATTTATCATTATTTAGTTCCAGGAACAAAATGTAAAATGTCACTTATAGACATACAATCTTTTTCGGCTTCAAATGTTCTACCGTTTTTTAAAATTGACTCCGCCACTCTGAGCATCGCTGGATATGCAGCTCTCAACATATGATTTGCTGAAATAACTATATTGACACCCATTTTTTCAAATTCATCCATCGATACCTTATTAAAACTTGTAGGTACAACTACTACAGGTGTCACTTTGTCATCTTTCCTAAATTTTTTCATAAATTCCTTGATCTCATCTGGTTCACTATTTCTGGAGTGAATCATTATTCCATCCGCTCCAGCATTAATATAGCTTTTTGCTCTAAGGAGAGCATCTTCCATGCCACTCTCCAGGATCAATGACTCAATTCGCGCTACAATCATAAAGGAATCGGTTATTTGTGACCTTTTTCCAGCTCTGATTTTTTCACAAAAGTTCTCTATCGTATCTTGTGTCTGATCAACCTCATTCCCAAAAAGAGAATTTTTCTTTAAGCCAGTTTTATCCTCTATGACGACCGCGCTTACACCAAGTCTTTCGAGACTTTTCACGCTCAATTCAAAGTGTTCAATTTTACCTCCGGTATCGGCATCAAAAATCAATGGTTTCGTTGTCACCTCAAAGATTTCATTGATGACATTTAGCCTAGAGGTTAAGTCAACTGCCTCTATATCGGGCTTGCCCTTTGAAGTAGAGTCTGTGAGAGAGCTGGACCAAAATCCATCAAAAGATATAAGATCATTATTTACTTTTACTTGGCTATTCTCCGCAATTAATGCACTCAATGCATTATGTGTCTCAAGTATCCGTAAGGTTTTTTTTATTTTTAATAATTCTCTTAATCGATTTTGTCTCGTAATTGTTGTAACGCCCAACTTCATAAGTGTATTTTTTAAATTTACATCGTTTATTTCTGAGCTATAGGGTACCTCAACTAGCTGACCTCCAATTTCTTTTAGTACCTCAATAACTTCTTCTCGATACTTAGATTGTGGGCCA
>MDTG01310603.1_pt1 | contig 11253 bp, 12 predicted proteins | sample 811421 | NCBI WGS metagenome assembly MDTG01 (sample SAMN05326645, study PRJNA326480) | marine metagenome | isolation source: seawater | place: Pacific Ocean: South East | collected 2011
AATATGCCTGCTAAATTAAAGATGAGTAAGCCTGAATATATATATATTGATGCAGACAAAATGAGTATTCATAAAGATGATGATAAACAAATCAAAGTAATAGCTGGTAAATTTGAAAATGCCGAAGGTCCTGTTAAAGGACATAACATTGAACCTATCTATTTTGATGTTGAGTTAAAAAAAGATAAAAAATTTAATCATAAAGTACCCTCTACTCACAATACTTTTATCTATCTTATTAATGGTGAAATAGAAATTGGCGAAAAAAAACATGAGAATGTTAAAAATAGTACTTTAATTTTACTATCAAGAGGTGAAAAATTAAAAGTAAAAGCTAAATCAAATTCAAAGTTCTTAATTATCTCAGGAAAACCAATTAATGAAGAAATAGCTAGAGGTGGGCCATTTGTAATGAATACCAAGGCAGAGATCTTACAAGCTGTTCAAGATTACCATAATGGAACATTTGTAAAATGAAAGCTGTAACAATTGTCAAAAATGGAGGACCAGAAGTTTTGGTGCTTAAAGACATTAAGTTAGAGGATCCTAAGTCTGGAGAGGTTTTAATCAAAAACAAAGCAATTGGTTTAAATTATATTGATACTTATCATAGATCTGGTCTATACCCGATTGATCTACCATCAAATATTGGAATTGAGGGCGCAGGTATAATTGAAAAAATTGGTCCAGATGTAAAAAATTTTCAAGTTGGTGACAATGTAGCATACGCATCGATGCCAATCGGTTCATACGCAACTCATAGAATTTTTCCAACTAAAAAATTAGTAAAAGTTCCAAAAGAAATAACATTGGAAAATGCTGTAACTTTAATGACAAAAGGTTTTACAGTTTTTTATCTTCTTCATAAAACATATCCTGTAAAATCTGGTGAGACTTTATTATTTCACGCTGCCGCTGGGGGTGTAGGTCAAATATTTTGTCAGTGGGCGAAAAGTTTAGGGTGCACTGTAATTGGGACCGTTGGTTCAGATGAAAAAATTGAGATAGCTAAAGCAAATGGTTGTGCTCATGTAATTAATTATTCAAAAGAGAATTTTGCTCAAAAAGTAAAAGAAATAACGGACGGAATAGGAGTATCTGTGGTTTATGATGGTGTGGGTAAAAAAACTTTTGATGGATCAATTGAATGTTTAAAAACGAGAGGAATGATGGTTTCATTCGGAAATGCATCAGGCCCACTAAACCCATGCAATGTTACAAAATCTCTCGCACCAAAGGGGCTTTATTTAACAAGACCTAGCATAGCCCACTATACATCGACTAGGGAAGAATTGGATGAGGCAGCAAATACAGTTTTTAAGATGTTTATTTCTCAAAAATTTAAATTAAATATTTTTAAAAAATATTCTTTAAGTGAGATAGTAAAAGCACATCAAGATCTAGAGGGAAGAAAAATTTTAGGACCGGCTATAATTATCCCTTAATCAACATTAACATCCATATCAGACATATGAAGTTTTAAGGCATTTGTTGATAAATGAATTTCTCTAATAAAAAATAAAATCGATATAATCATTGATAAACAGCAAGAGCCAAAAATTAATCTAGCAATAAAAAGTTCATTTAAATAAAGCCCAAGGACTGTCAACATATTAAATAAAAAACCAAATGCAGCAAACATAATTGTCCACCTTAGTAAAGTTATTCTTCCACTTAAATTTAAAAACTGCTTCTTCCACTCTGGAGGTATATGCTTCTCATAAACATGTTCATCGTGTAATTCTCTTATTAGTTTACTTAAAGTATGAAAACGGTTGCTATAAACACCCATTAAAAGTGGAATTGCAGGAAACATTAATGCTGTGACTGTGTAATCTATATTCATACGAATCAGTTTGATTATCAATCCTGCCTGAGTTATTTACAAGTAATTTATGCATCAAATAAACTTATTTATTGAACTTACTAGAATAAAAAAACCAATTGGCTATATGTTACTTTTTTGGCCATGTGTGTGGGGGTTAACTATAGCGTATAATTTTTCAGATAATCTTGAAACTTATTTTTTTTATATAATTCTTTTTTTTCTTGGATCAGTGTTAATGAGATCAGCAGGTTGTATTGTAAATGATATTCTAGATAGAAAATTTGATAAAAAAGTATCTAGAACAAAAAATAGGCCTATTGCCTCTGGAAAAATTTCTGTGAAACTTGGGTTAGTTTATTCCTCAATACTTTGTTTGCTTGCATTGTTAGTTTTGATTAATTTTAATAAACTAACAATAATACTTGCATTAGCATCGATGCCTTTAGCATTTACTTACCCTTTAATGAAGAGATATACATATTGGCCACAACTATTTTTAGGCATTACTTTTAACTACGGCTTAATACTTGGATGGACATCAATTTATAATTCAATTAGCTTAATTCCAGTAATTCTCTATACTGGGGCCATATTTTGGACACTAGCTTACGACACTATATACGGATTTCAGGATATCAAAGACGATGAAATTATAGGATTAAAATCAACATCAATAAAATTTAAATCAAAACCAAATGTTCTTTTAATTTTATGTTACTCAATTTTTTTAATTTCTTTAATATTAGTTGGTATCTTACTAGATATGAATAATTTTTTCTTTTTATTATCAATAATAGTTTTTATTCACATGTATTTTCAACTAAAAAAACTTAATATAAAAAATCCCTCAAAATGCCTAGAAATTTTTAAGTCAAATAATTCATTAGGACTTTTGGTTTTTGTGACCATAATTATAGGAAAATTCTAAAAAATTTATGAGCAACATAGAAATTTTAAAAAGACTTTATAAAGACTATACTAAAAAATATATTAATAAAATTCTTCTATCAGTTTTTTTTACTTTAGTACTTGCTGGAAGTACATCTGCAGTAGCCTATTTATTGGATCCAGCAATAAAACAACTTTTCATAGAACAAAATAAAACTTACGTATACTTAATTCCAGGACTTATAATTTTAGCATTTGCTTTAAAGGGGGCATCTTTATATTTAGCAAAAGTAATTATGATCAATGTATCTGAGGAAGTGAAAAAAGATGTACAGACTGATATGTTCGCATCATTAATAAAAGCTGATACAGAATTAGTTGACAATAAACATTCTGGAAAATTTATTGGTAATTTAACTAATGATGTAAATATGATTACTGCTCTTGTAAGTACAGCTATTCTAAATTTATTTAAGGACTCTTTAACTTTAATTGGACTTTTAGGAGTAATGTTTTATCAAAATTGGAAGTTATCATTAATAGCAATTATAATGATACCCCTTGCTAGTATTGTTGCAAGATCTCTTGGTAAAAGAATTAGTAAAGAGGCAATGAAGCAAATGAATTTTACCGGTCTCCTTACATCATATTTAATTGAGATATTTAAGAATCATAAATTGATAAAAATTTTTCAAAAAGAGGAATATGAAAAAAAACGAGCTGATAATTTCATTGAGTCTCTAAAAGAAACACAAAGAAAAATGATTATCGTAGGAGTTCGTGCTTCCCCTGTGATGGAGTTTTTTACAGGTATCATGATTGCATTTTTAATATTTATCTCAGCGAAATTAATTGCAAATAATGAACTTGAAGTAAGCAATTTTTTTTCCTTTTTAGCAGCAATGATGCTTGCATATCAACCTGTTAGATCACTCGCAACCTTAAATATAACTATTCATCAAGGTCTTTCTGGAGCCAAAAGAGTTATACCAGTAATTGATGATAAACAAAAAATTCAAGATAAAGAAAATTCAAAAGTTCTTCACGTCCACAATGGTCAAATAATTTTTGAAAACGTGGATTTTAATTATAAAATTAATGAACAGCAAATTTTAAATTCTGTGAATCTCGATATACCTGGAAAAAAAATGACAGCCTTAGTTGGCCACAGCGGTGCTGGAAAATCCACAATATTGAATTTAATACCAAGATTTTACGATCCTCATAATGGAAATATAAAAATTGATGGTCAGTCAATTTATGAGACAAAAATTGATACTTTGAGAAAAAATATTTCACTAGTAAGCCAAGAAACAACTTTATTTGATGATTCAATTAAGAATAATATTGCTTATGCAAATTTAGATGCATCTAGCGATGAAATTGAAGAGGCTGCGAAATTTTCATTTGCAGACGAATTTATTAGTAAGCTTCCACAAAAATACGACACTTTGATTGGAGAGAATGGTATTAGACTTTCTGGGGGTGAAAAGCAGAGAATTTCTATTGCAAGAGCTATTTTAAAAAAAAGTCCAATAATACTATTAGATGAAGCAACTTCTTCTTTGGACGCAGAAACAGAGAATAAAATCCAAACAGCAATAAGTTTTTTAACTAAAGGTAGGACAACAATAGTAATAGCTCATAGACTTTCCACAATTCTAAATTCTGATAAAATTTATGTAATAGATAAGGGTAAAGTGATCGGTGAAGGAAAGCACGATGATTTGTTAAAAACCTCAAATATTTATAAAAACTTTTATGAAAAACAGATAAAAAAAACGTAATGTTATTTTTATATAGAATACTTATTAATTTTATCTTTTTATTATCTCCCATCATTGTCATTTATAGACTGATAAGAAAAAAAGAAGATCTAAAAAGATTTAAAGAAAAATTTTGTTTTTTTTCAAAAAATAAATTAGATGGTAGACTCATTTGGTTTCATGGTGCAAGTGTTGGAGAATTACAGAGTATAGTCCCACTTTTAGAAAAATTTGAAAAAAATAAAAAAATCAAAAAAATTCTTGTAACTTCAAATACTCTGAGTTCATCAAAAGTTTTAGAAAAATTAAGATTGAGAAAAGTCATACATCAATTTTTTCCTATTGATACAAATTTTCATTCTCAAAAATTTTTAAATTATTGGAAACCTTCATCAGCTTTTTTTATAGATTCTGAAATTTGGCCAAATATGTTTATAAATTTAAAAAAAAATAAAATACCAATCACCCTTTTGAATGGGAGAATAACAAAAAAAAGTTTTCAAAGATGGAAATTTTTTAATAATTTTTCCAAAAGAATATTCAATTCATTAGACCTTTGCTTATCATCAAGCAAGAAATCAAAAAAATATTTACTTAAATTAGGAGCTAAAAAAGTTAAATTTTTTGGAAATCTAAAATTTACTCAATCAGAAAATGAAAAAATAATGATAAGTAATAATTTAAAAAAATTTATTTCTTCAAAAAAAATTTGGTGTGCATCTAGTACCCACCACACAGAAGAAAAGTTTTGTGGGATTGTTCATATGGAATTAAAAAAAAAATATAAGAATTTGTTAACAATAATTATTCCTCGACACATTGAAAGAACGGATGAAATTAGAGATGAAATGGTTAATTTAAATCTAAAGGTTCAAACATATGGATCAAATGAAAAAATTAAAAATAATACAGATATTTATATAGTAGACGCATATGGTAAAACTAAAACTTTTTATAGTTTATGTAAAAATGTTTTTCTAGGTGGCTCTTTAATAAATCATGGAGGTCAAAACCCTCTTGAGGCAGCTAGATATGGTTGTAGTATTTTACATGGGCCAAATGTAAATAATTTTGTGGAAATTTATGATTTCTTAAAAAAAAACAAAATTTCTCAAAAAATCAAAGGCCAAAAGAAAATGACTAGCTCATTAAAAAAATTATTAATAAAAAAAACAAATTCTAAAAAAACTCAATATAAATTAAAGGTAATTGGTCAACAAATCTTAGACACAACTTTAAAAGAGATTAAAATATAAAATATTAATGAATTTTAAAAAACCAAAGTTTTGGGATTACAAGAAAATATCTATATGGTCATTTACACTATTTCCATTTACTATTCTTTATAGGTTTGTTTTTTTTATAATTAAATCTTTAAAAAACCCAAAGAAGTTTCCCATACCTATAATATGTATTGGCAATATCTATTTAGGTGGAACTGGAAAAACTCCTTTGGCTATGGAAATTTTTAGAATTAATAAATCCCTGAATAAGAATCCTGCATTTGTAAAAAAACCTTACGGTTATCTTAATGATGAAATTGAAATGTTAAAAAAAGTTGGAAAAATATTTACCTCTAAAGATAGAGTATCAAGTATATCTTCACTGATAGATAATGAATATGATGTTGCAATTTTAGATGATGGATTTCAAGATTTTTCAATTAATCCAGATTTAAATATTTTATGCTTTAATTCAAAACAATTAATAGGTAATGGTTTTGTAATTCCATCTGGACCTCTTAGAGAAAAATTTTCATCAATAAAAAGGGCAGATTGTATCTTTATTAATGGTGAAAAAAATTTAGAATTTGAATATAAAATAAAGAGCATAAATTCAAAAGTAAAAATATTTTATTCAAAATATAAAATTAGAAATTCCAATAAATTTAAAAATAAAGAAATTATAGCATTTGCTGGAATTGGTAATCCTCAAAACTTTTTTGATTTATTAAGAGAAAATAATATTAATGTAATAAGAACATTTTCATTTCCAGATCACCACCATTACTCTAAAGCTGATTTTAATAAAATTTTTGCAGAAATATCCTTGTTAAAGGATAGGACAATAAAAAAACAAAATAAAAATGAAGCAATACTTCTTACAACAGAAAAAGATTATTCTAGATTAGATAATAAAATCAAAGATAATTTCGATTATGTTGAAATTGATTTAGAAATTGAAGATAAAATTGAATTTATAAGTTTGATAAAGGAAAAATTATGAAAAAAATTAAATATTTTTTTGAATTCATATTTATTATTACTTTTTTTTTTATTTTTAAAATTATTGGATATAAAAATGCATCAAATTTAGGTGAGTTCATAGGAAAAAAAATTGGTCCATTTTTTAGATCGAAATCAAAAATTCTCGAAAACTTAGAAAGTTCAAATATTGGTAAATCAGAAAAAGAAAGGGAAGCGATAATAGAAAATATGTGGGGTAATTATGGTAGAATATTATCCGAATATGTTTTTTTAAAGAAATTTAGAGAAAATAATTTAAATGATTTTTTAGAAATTGAGGGTAGTGAAATTTTAGATCAAATAAAAAAGAAAAATGAACAAGTCGTATTTATATCAGGACATTTTAATAATTTTGAATTGATGGCAATGGAGATAGAAAAAACAAAAATCGATTTATGTGCAATTTATAGACCGCTTAATAACTCTTTTTTAAATATCATAATGGAAAATATAAGGAAAAAATATATTTGTAAAAATCAAATAAAAAAAGGGAAAAGTGGAACAAGAAATTTAATAGATTTACTTAAAAAAAATTTTTCAGTGGCTCTTATGATTGACCAAAGAGTAAGAGAAGGTGAGGCTGTAAAATTTTTTAATAAATCAGCACAAACTACTACAATTCCAGCACAACTAGTAAAAAAATATGGACTCAGAATAGTTCCTGTTTACATTGAAAGAAAAAATAAACATTTTTTTAAAATATCTTTTCGAAATCCGATAAAATTTGGTAAAGATTCCTCAATCAAAGAAATATCTTTAGAACTTAATAAGGTATTAGAAAATATGATACTTAAAAATCCTGATCAATGGATTTGGACACATGATAGGTGGAAGTAATTTATTCTTCCTTTTCTCTTTTCTGCGAAGCTTCAACATAGGAGAAATAAGCTTCTTGTAAATCAACGTTCCAGTAATTTAGTTTTTCAAGTGGAATTTTTTTTCCTGAAATAGCACAAATTACATGATCTCCCTCTTGAAGGATTTGATAATTATTCGGTAAATATTTTATTTTAGCTAATTTTTTAAACATTTTTAGTTTATATAGTATTATATGAAAGTTGCCGTAATAGGAAGTGGTGGAAGAGAACATGCCATATGTACATCTTTAAAAAACTCAAAAAATGTAAGTAAAGTTTATTGTATACCAGGAAATGCAGGAACAAATTTCATAGCAGAAAATGTTAAAATTGAATTAAATAATTTTCAAAAGATTAAAGACTTTATTATTGAGAACAATATTGATTTAGTTGTAGTTGGGCCAGAAAAACCTCTTGTAGAAGGAATAACTGATTATTTAACAAGTTATGATATCAAGGTTTTTGGACCAAGCAAAATAGCTTCACAACTTGAGGGTTCTAAAATATTTACAAAAAAATTGTGTGAAAAATATAAAATACCAACAGCAAAATTTGGTATTTTCAAAAATTATGATGAGTCAGTAAAATTTTTAAATAATTGTGATTTTCCTTTAGTCGTAAAAGCTGATGGCCTAGCAGCTGGAAAAGGAGTTTATATTTGTGAGGATATAGAACAATCCATTTATGCGGTAAAAGAAATATTTAATGGTAAATTTGGTAAAGCGGAAGAGATTTTGATTGAAGAATTCTTAGATGGGGAAGAAATGAGTTTTTTTATAATTTCAGATGGAAAAAATTTCAAAACTTTTGGAACTGCTCAAGATCACAAAAGAGTTTTTGAGGGTGATAAAGGTAAAAATACTGGAGGTATGGGGGCATACTCCCCTTCAAGACTAGAAACTAAATCATTAAATAAAAAAATTATAGACATGATAATTAAACCTACGCTTATAGGGTTAAAAAATCTTAATACTAATTTTGTAGGTTTTTTATATGCGGGTCTTATGATAATTAAAAATAAACCATTTTTAATAGAATACAATGTAAGAATGGGCGATCCTGAGTGTCAAACAATATTGCCAAAGCTTAAAACTGATTTTTCAAAAATTATTGAAGCTTGTGTTAATGAAAAATTAGATAAAATTGATTTTGAATGGACATCAGAAAAAAGTGTTTGCGTAGTTCTGTGCTCAAAAGGTTATCCTGATTCTTATAATAATCATGTTGAGATTGAAAATTTACAAAAAATTATTCCTAATAAAAATGAATTCATTTTTCATGCTGGTACAAAAATTGATAATTCAAAAATTTTTTCTAATGGTGGAAGAGTTTTAAACTTTGTAGTTTTATCAAAAGAATTTAAAGAAAGTAGAAAAAAAGCTCTAGAGTTAATTAATCAATTAAATTGGTCTAATGGTTTTTTTAGAAAAGATATTGGTTTCAAAGTTATAAATTAATGAGAATCATTAGTGGCAATTTCAAAGGAAAAAAGGTTCTACTTCCAAAAGATGATAAAACAAGACCATTACGTGATTTAGTAAAAGAATCAATATTCAATTTACTTTTACATTCAAAAAAATTTGATTTTTCAATAGATGACTCAAATGTTTTAGATTTATTTTCAGGCACAGGTTCATTTGGATTAGAATGTGTATCAAGAAATTCTAGAATGGTAACCTTTTTAGAAAATTATAGAGAGGCTATATATATTCTTAAAAAAAATATAAATATATTAAAAGTTGATAGTAGATGTAAAATTATCGAAAAAGATTGTTTTAAATTTTTTAATTCAGAAAAATCTTTTAGAGAAAAATTTGATCTTATTTTTATGGATCCTCCATACAAAGAAATAAGGATTAATCAATTAATTAGTATTATTTTGGAAAAAAAAATTTTAAAAAATACAGGAATTTTAATAATTCATAGACACAAAAATGATGATATTAATCTTAGCAAAAAGCTTAAAATCTTAGATCAAAGAATTTATGGAATTTCAAAAATAATCATCGGTAATTAATTTTTTTTTAGAAATTTCCTAGTTTCTGTTTTAATTAATTCCACTGCTGGCTGGTCATAAGGATTAACATTAAGTGCTTTTCCTAACAAGATTGTTTCTAGTATAAAAAAAATAAATAATTCTCCCAAAGTTTCTTCATTTCTTTTTCTTATATAAAAACTTCTAAAAGGTATTTTTTTCATTCTAAAAACTTTTTCTGTAGCATTAAACTGTGATTGTTTGATGTCATTTAAGTTTTTATTTTTTAAAAACATGTGAGATTTAAGCAATTTATTTTGATTAATTTTTTCTGAGGATTCTTCTCTAATACCGAAAAAAGTATAAAAATTATTTTTAAAACCATCAAGATATAATTGCATTAAACTATGATTATCTCTTGGCATACTCGAAATGATTGGGAGAATTCCTTTACTTTTTTTTCCTAAGCTTTCAGCTATCAATTGTTGGTACCAAAAAAATAAATCATTTGATGCATTATCATAATTAAGGATTATAGAATTATATTTTTTTCTTTTTATCAACAAAAGAGTATTGGAAACATTTTGAACTAATGTATTAAAGAATTTCTTGTTGGTCATAAGGGAATTCAATCTTCTAAATTTTTTTGGATTAAATCCCATTAATTGCGCAGGCAACATACCAACTTCTGATAATACGGAGTATCTTCCGCCAATAAAATTGTTGTGATGAATTACTTCAAATTTAAGTTTTTGTGCTAAATCCATTAAATAGCTTTTTTTATTTTCGGTTATGAAAATATTTTTTTGACAACTATTTAACAAAACATTTGAGTTTGAAATCGTTTCAAGAGTATTTCCTGATTTTGATATAACTAAATTTATTCGTTTCTTTTTATTTTTTAAGTCAATCTTTAAATAATCAAAACTATCTTTAAAAATAAATTTCTTTTTTATTTTTGCTCTTAAAAAATTATATATAGATCGAGAACCCAATATTGATCCTCCCATTCCTGTAATAATTACCTGATTATATTTTTTTGAATGATTTACTATTTTTTTTGAATAAGAATCTTTATAATTACTTTTTAAAGATTTAATAATTTCATTTTCTTTTTTTAATAAATTTTTCAAACAAAATAATATTTTTTTATTTGAACGATTCAATCCAAAATTTTTAAAATTAATATTTTTTGTTAACATCAAATTTATTTAATCTTCTCTAAAACAGATTTTTCTAATGAAGTTGGGTTTGAATTTTTAATGGGTACACTAATATCAATTTTCTCACCACCTAAAGTTACTTTAATATCGTTACTGTCATCCTTTTTTTCGCCAATTATCTCTTCCTTAGGTAAAGGGAGTTCTCCATATTTTGGGGGTAAGACTAAAGGACTTTTTTTTTCTACCAGAAATTCATCAGAACTTGATTTTTTTTTCAATGTCAGAGCATCCTTTGTAGATTGGCATGCCACTAAAATAAAAAAAATATTTAATAAATAAAAAAATTTTTTCATATTTTGTTTTTTAAGAAAACTTCGTTACATATCAACATAATTACACCAATTGTGATAAATATATCAGCTACATTAAATATAAACCAATGAAAATTTTTTACGTGAAAATCTATGAAATCGGGGACTGCTGAATAAAACAATCTGTCAAATATATTACCCATAGACCCACCAAATATC
>MDTG01418880.1_pt1 | contig 11253 bp, 10 predicted proteins | sample 811421 | NCBI WGS metagenome assembly MDTG01 (sample SAMN05326645, study PRJNA326480) | marine metagenome | isolation source: seawater | place: Pacific Ocean: South East | collected 2011
AATGACCATTTTATTCATATGGTCATTCATGGTTTTCTTCATTTGATGGGATACGATCATCAGGATGATCATGAGGAGCATGAGATGAATGAACTGACTAATAAAATATTGCAATCGGTGATGCCATGAATTTAGTTGCAAGTATTAAAAGCTTTTTCCAAAAAAATAAGAACGATTCAGATGGTTTTTACTCACTCATTCGCTCTGATAAGTGGAGTAATCTTCTTGGTAAAGATCAGATTAAGATGATCGAAGGTGTGATTGAGGTATCAAACCTTCAAGTGAGAGATATTATGATACCAAGATCAAATATGATCCTTCTGGAGGATGATATGAGCATTGATCAAATGCTTCAAATCATTATAAAGTCTGGCCATTCAAGATTTCCTGTTATTGGTGATAATAAGGACGAAGTGATTGGAATCTTGCTTGCTAAAGATCTTTTGAGATTCCCTCAAACAAATGAAGCTAACTTTGAGCTAAATAATTGCCTCAGGATTGCAACGTTTATTCCTGAAAGTAAGCAATTGCAAATACTCTTAAAAGAATTCAGAAAAAGCAGAAATCACATGGCGATTGTTGTCGATGAATATGGAAGGACAGCTGGATTGCTCACGATTGAAGATGTACTTGAGCAAATTGTCGGTGATATTGAGGATGAGTATGATCCTGAAGATTTACCGATGATTAAGGAGATTGGAGAAAAGAAATATATTGTTGAAGCTTTAATAAGGATTGAAGATTTCAATGAATATTTTGAAACAGAATTTCTAGATGAAGACTATGACACACTTGGTGGAATGTTAATTAAATTGCAGGGTAAGCTTCCTGACATAGAAGAAATTATTAAGGTTGAAAATTGTTCATTCAGAATCCTTGAAGCTGATGATAGAAGATTATCAAGCATCGAGGTTATTCTAGATTGATTCATCAACTATCAGGACCCAAATTATGTCTTAGCTCTATAGCTCTTTCGCTCTTATACTTGATTGGCTTTGAACCATTTGGATACCAGTTTATTGGATTATTAGCTGTCTCCGCTTTATTTTATTTCGCATTAAACCTCAATGAGAGAAGAGCTGCTTTTCTGTTTTTTTTCTTCGGATTTTTTCTTTATTGCTCTGGTTTGTATTGGTTGTATATCAGTATTCATGTAGTGAGCGGGGCTCCTAAAATTCTTGCCATTATACTCATAGCAATCTTATCTGTTTATCTCTCTTTATTTCATTCTTTATTTGGCTTTATTTTTGTAAAACTTCATAAAAGAATTTCTAATGAATGGATTTCACTTCTTCTGATCGCTCCTTCACTATGGACATTATTGGAAATATTCAGAGGCTACTTCTTAACTGGTTTTCCATGGTTCAGTTTAGGTTATATGGAAAGTGGTAGCCTTATCTCTAGTTGGGCTCCTATTGGCGGAGTTTTTTTGGTGTCGATGGTGATGGCAATGGCTTCGTCTGCAATTTTGCTTACTTTCCTGAATAAGAGAGTTTTAGGCAGCTTAATTATTGTTATCTTAATCATATCTAGTTATCTCCTTGGTACGGTTAATTGGACACATAAATCAAATGAATCTTCATATCAGGTTGCACTTGTCCAAGGAAACATTGAGCAGGATAAGAAATGGCTAGGAAGCGAATTCGAAAATACACTCACTCTCTATGCATCAAGTTTAGCTAACTTAGAAGGAACAGATTTAGTGATTTGGCCTGAAGTGGCAATTCCATCTCTAAAGAGAAATGTTGAGGGGTACTTGGAGTATCTTGATACGAAAATAAAAGAGAAAGATATACAAATGTTAATTTTAGGTATCAATACTCAGGACCAGAATGGTCAAGTTTTTAATTCAATGATTAGCCTTGGTGAAGAGGAGAATATATACCAAAAGAGACATCTGGTTCCCTTTGGTGAGTATTTTCCTGTGACAGAAGGCATTCGTTCTTGGATGCAATCTATCAATCTACCAAGTAGAGACATCGCAAAAGGGGACAGAGATCAACAACCATTTAATTTGGGTAATCTTAGAATGCTTCCCTCTATTTGTTACGAAGATATTTTTGGCTCTGACGTACTTGATTTCTTTCCTCAATCAAATGTAATAATAAACATCACGAATAACGCATGGTTCGGTAAGTCAATTGCCTCTGCACAGCATTTACAAATGTCCAGAATGAGAGCAATAGAAAGTGGAAGATATCTTCTGCGATCAACCAATACAGGTATCAGTGCAATCATTGGCCCTAAAGGCAAGATACATGAGACCTCTAGACCTCATGAATACTCAGTGATTACAGGCAGTTTCTTTCCTATGGAAGGCCGAACGCCTTATATGCTCTGGGGGGATACTTTTTCATTGCTTCTCAGTATTTTCCTTATGACAATGGGGGTAATAATAGGTATGCTTCGTTTTAAAAATTAAAAATGATTGATTCAAAATATAACCCAAGAGAAATAGAAGAATCAGCCCAGAATTATTGGGAGGATAAGAGAGTTTTTGAATCGATTGAGGATCAAGAGAAGGAAAAATATTACTGTCTTTGCATGTTTCCTTACCCGAGTGGACGATTGCATATGGGACATGTTAGGAATTACACAATTGGTGATGTCGTATCTAGATATCAGAGAATGCATGGCAAGAATGTTTTGCAGCCAATGGGATGGGATGCTTTTGGTTTACCAGCTGAGGGTGCAGCAATAAAAAATAATATGGCTCCATCAAAGTGGACCAGACAAAACATTGAATACATGAAGTATCAGTTAAAGATGCTTGGTTTTGGGTATGATTGGAGCAGAGAACTTGCTACTTGCGATCCTGATTACTACAAATGGGAACAATGGATGTTTACCCGTTTGTTTGAGAAGGGTATTGCATATCGAAGCGATGCCATAGTCAATTGGGATCCCGTTGAGAATACCGTTCTTGCGAATGAGCAAGTGATTGATGGAAAAGGTTGGAGATCTGGTGCAACCATTGAGCGAAGAAATATGCCTCAATGGTTTCTTAGGATAACGGATTACTGTGAAGAGCTACTCGAAGGATTAGATGATCTAGACTGGCCAGAGCAAGTCAAAGTAATGCAAAGAAATTGGATTGGTCGATCAGAAGGCTATGAAATCGACTTTGAGATTCCTCACTTAGATACAGCTATCAGTGTTTACACCACTAGAACAGATACACTCTTTGGTGCAACCTATCTTGCATTGGCTCCAGAGCATCCGATTGTTCAAGAGATAGCCAGCTTAGATAACAATGTGCAACAATTTCTAGAAGATACAAAATCACAAGCAGTATCTGAAGAAGCTTTGGAGAAAATGGAAAAGAAAGGTGTTCCCCTCGGCTTTAATGCAATCAATCCTATCAATGGTGAAGAGATCCCAGTATGGACTGCAAACTTTGTTCTAATGACCTATGGAACGGGTTCAATCATGTCTGTGCCTGCACATGATCAAAGAGATCATGATTTTGCAAAAAAATATGATTTACATATTCAGCCTGTAATAAGATCAAATGACAAAGATTCAAATCATGATTTCAACAAAGAAGCCTATATTGAAGAAGGTATATTGTTTAATTCTGGAAATTATGATGGAGTCAGCTCTGCTCAAGCAAAAGATCAGATAGGAGAATTACTTACTGATAAAAATGCAGCAAAGAAAGTCATCAATTATCGTTTAAGGGACTGGCTCATTTCTAGGCAACGGTATTGGGGTGCTCCAATACCAGTGTTGACAAACGATCAGGGCGATCTTGTTTCAGAGTCTGATGAAAATCTTCCTGTCTCTTTACCGGAGGAGGTAGAATTCGATGGAGTTCATTCTCCATTGAAAACAATGAGTGATTTTTATGAGGTGAATGACAGAGATATTCCATTAGTTCGTGAAACAGATACGTTCGATACTTTTATGGAGTCTTCTTGGTACTACGCTAGATTTTGTTCAAGCGATTCTGACAAAGCGATGTTGGATGATAGAGCCAAATATTGGCTTCCAGTTGACCTGTATATTGGTGGAATTGAGCACGCGATCTTACACCTCCTGTATGCAAGGTTCTATCATAAGCTACTTCGAGATGAGGGTCTCGTTGAAGGAAATGAGCCTTTTAAAAGGCTATTAACCCAGGGCATGGTTCTAAATGATGGCGCAAAGATGTCAAAATCTTTAGGCAACACAGTCGATCCAGAGGAGATGATTCAAAATTACGGCGCAGATACAGTTCGTTTATTCATGATGTTTACCTCTCCTCCAGAGCAATCTTTAGAGTGGTCAGATACAGCAATCAACGGCTCATATCGGTTTTTAAAAAAGTTATGGAAACTGATAAAAACCCATCAAGACTCTATAAAGGATATTTCTGGTATTTCGTCGAATGAAAAGTTTAATGGAAATCAAAATAAGTTGAGAAGAAAAACGCATCAAACAATTTCAAAGGTCACAGACGATATCGGAAGAAGGTATACTTTCAATACCGCAATTGCAGCAGTCATGGAACTTGTTAATGAAGTTTCAGCTTTCAATGTCGATAATGAATTGGATCGCCAAGTAATCAAAGAGGCAATTGAAAGCATACTATTATTGCTCTCACCGATCGTTCCACATATTTGTCATCAACTTTGGCTGGATATTAATCATGATCAGCCGATTATTGATGCTAGGTGGCCAAAATTTGACTCCAGTCTCCTCAAAAGTGAAACATCGCTGATTGTAGTTCAGGTAAATGGTAAATTGAGATCCAAGCTTGAAGTTGATGCTTCAATTAGTGAGGATGAATTAAAATCAATGGCATTGTCTGACGAAAAGGTAGTACGCTTCATTGATGGAAATGAGATTAAGAAAATTATCGTGATACCCGAAAAGTTAGTTAACATCGTAGTTTAGTGGGAAATATTCAAAAATCATTGATCATTCTATCTTGCTTAATAGCATCATCTTGTGGCTATGAGTTGCAAGACACATCTGCTTTAGCCAATAAATCTAGAAATGTTTTCATAGAAACAACTGATCGTTATTCATCTTTTTATAGGATTCTCAAAAATACACTGAAATCAAATGGCATTCCCCTATCTGAAAGCAAAGCAACAGCAGATACGATCATCATAATTAGCAATGATGATTTCAAGGAGAGGGTCATCACTGTCTCATCTTCAAATTATCCAAAAGAATTTGAAATTAATTTAGAGGTAACATGGTCTCTTATACATCAAAATCAAAGTATCATTGAGAACTCAGAATACAAGGAAGTGGCTGATTACAGTTTTGATAGAAACCAAATACTAGGAAAAGAAAATGAATCAAGATTCATTAAGGAATCACTCGCTGAGCAAGTTGTTGATAAAATTTTGCTCAGAATAAACGAGGTATTGTGATGGCAGCTCTTCATTTTATATATTCGACAATGAATGCAGGCAAATCAACAGCACTATTGCAAGCTAGCCATGGTTATCGTGAAAGAGGTCTTGAGACCATGGTTTTTACGTCATCAAAGGATAACCGTTATGGTGAATCAGAAGTGGTTTCAAGAGTTGGATTGAGAACTCCTGCTCATACTTATACTGAATCAGACGATATTATGATGATGGTCCAAGATATGAATAAGAAGAATGAATTGAGTTGTGTGCTGATTGATGAGGCGCAATTTCTAAGCAAAGATCAAGTTGAGCAATTAGGAAAGATTGTCGATGAGATGAACATTACCGTAATGGCTTTTGGGATCAGAACAGACTTTCAGGGTGAATTATTTGAAGGAAGCAAGTATCTGTTGGCTTGGGCGGATAGATTAAAAGAGTTACGTGCCGTTTGTCATTGCGGAAGTAAAGCAACCATGATCGTACGCGTCAGCGAAGATGGCTCAATTATTAGATCCGGTGAACAGGTTGAAATCGGAGGAAATGAAAGATACTTATCGCTTTGCCGAAAATGTTTTTACAAGGGGGCTATTGGCTCATAGTCAGGAGATAATTCCTACCACCAATCCTGTAAAGCATGAAGCCAGAGTTGCCCCAATCAGTGCTTTTCCACTTACAGAAATCAAATCCCCTTTTCTATCCGGAATCATTGTGCCAATGCCACTAAGTAGGATTCCAACACTTGATAAATTTGCAAATCCACATAAAGCATAAAGCATTATGACTCTGCTTTTTTCAGAAAGTGCCGATGGATCAATTGAGGATAGATTGATATATGCCACAAATTCATTGAGTATAAATTTCACACCCAGTAGTGATCCTGCAAGCTGTATTTCAGATGATGGTATGCCCATGCACCAAGCGATTGGTGCAAAAATCCATCCAGCAATCCTTTCAAGAGTGATTGATTCTCCAGCGACTTGAGGCAGAAGAGCTTCGAGACCTGTGTTCACAAGAGTAACAATTGTAATTAAAACAAGAAGCAGCGCCGCTATATTGAGAGTAATTTGCAGACCATCTTGAGTACCGCTAGTCAGTGCATCCATTGTTCCTCGGTATAGCTTAGATTGCTCAATCTCACTCTCATCTTCTGTTTTTATATCACTCGGTAGCATGATATTTGCATACATGATTGCAGCAGGAACAGAAATGATTGACGCAGTTAAAAAATGACCTATGAGATTTTCAGAATAGAGGCCAGACAGCATTGTCACAAAGACTACCATTACACCACCTGAGATTGTTGACATTCCAACTGTCATGAGGACCAACAATTCATGTTTTGACATTTTGCTGAGATAGGGTCTGATCAAAAGAGGTGCCTCAACTTGCCCAAATATTATGTTTGCGGTTGAACTCAAACCCACAGGGCCGCCCACATTGAGTGGTTTTTTGAAAAGTGTAGCAATCGCTTTGATAATTATTGGAAGAATCCTCCAGTGCCAAAAAATTGCTGAAAGCGCAGAAACAACTATGATCAACATTAATCCAGAGAAGATAAAAATATTCGCAAATGCTGGATCTATGACCTCAAATGGCTTAGGCGCTCCTTCTGCGAGATAACCAAATACAAAACCCGTGCCCTTATCTGTCGCATCTTTTAGAGCCAAAACACCCTTGGATAATGAGTTAAATGCATTTGTAATCGGAGGCACCTTAATAAGTAAAAAAGAGAGTACAAATTGAAGAGCTATGGCATTGAAAAGGTATAGAGGATTTATTTTTCTAAAATCTCTTGAGAAAACAGCACCCAGAAGAATCAGTATGATGCCGCCAATAACGATTTGAAGAATATCCATCAGATTATTTTACAACAATTTGATTTCATATAAACGCTGCTGCAGGAAATCATCAGCCATAATCCCTTCAGGATAAAGATCCGGATGCTCATCGTCTATGCATGAAGGTAATGTTTCGATGAGCCAATCAGGATTGGGATGTAAGAAGAAAGGGATAGAATAACGTGATGAGCCTTTCACAGCATCTGATGGGGTCGTAACCCGATGCAATACTGAGGGCAATCGATTATTGGTGAATCGTTCTAGCATATCACCCACATTGCAAACCACAGTGCTCTGAGGTGTATCTATTGGATACCAACTGTCATCTACGAGAATTTCTAAGCCGGGTTTATTCCCTCCTATAAGCAAAGTGATTAGGTTGATATCACCATGAGCACCAGCTCTTTCTCCTATATCTTCATCTGCAGGAGGGTAATGTATGGTTCTTAAGACACTATTGCCCTCGTTAATTTGTGAATCAAAGTAATTATTCTCCAGCCCTAAATATATCGCTATTGCTTCCATGAGTTGTTGCCCGAAACTGTCAAAAGCATCAAAAAGCTCAGTAACTGTTTTCTTGAATTCAGGAATTTCTTCGGCAACTATATTTTCAAACATATATTTTGTGTAGCGGTGACCATCCTCGAGATCTCTACCTGTTTGCCAAAACTCTTTTAAATCAGCATGTTTAGCACCTTTTGCTGTTTCAATTTTATATGGCGTATAACCTCTCGCTCCCCCAATATTCTTAATAAAGTATTTCATCTTGATGTCTTGTGGCAAAGCAAAGAACTCTTCAAACATTTTTATTGAGTCTGACACCAAATGCTCAGGTATCGGGTGATCTTGTATCCCGCAAAATCCTGTAGCTTTGTGATTCTTTCCTAATTGATCAGCAAATGCTTCCGGATCTTTGTCCCAAAGCTCATAACTGATTGTTTCAACAATGCTCATAGTCAGAGTTTTGTGGGATTGGGTGCGTCTCCATAAACGTCATCAGGGTCAAAAACCTTTTCAGTATCAGTGAATTCAAGTTGCACTTTTTCCTCATTAGAAATAATTTTCCGATAAAAACAGCTTCTGTAACCAACATGACAACTTGCACCACCCATGACTTTTACTTTGGCCCAAATAGTATCTTGATCATCATCAATCATGAGCTCATCTACATTCTGAAAAAAACCACTGGTTGCTCCTTTGTGCCAGATGACTTTCCTGCTTCTGCTAAAGTAATGCATTTGACCAGTAATGATTGTTTTCTCAAGAGCTTCGTGATTCATATAGCCATGCATCAATAGCTCTCCAGATTCGACATCTGTAGTGACAACTGGTATCAAACCATTAACATCAAACTTGGGGGCTAATCCAGTTCCTTCTTCTACTTCCTCAATACTGAGTCTTTCCTGAAACATCTTTTATTTAATCCTCTAATGACCAAAGAATCTAATTAAAACATTAGGTATTATAACTTTCATAAATGCAATAAAAACCAAAAATGAAGATCAAACTATACAATTCAAACACCAAGAGCAAAGAGCTATTTGTTCCCATTGACCCCAAAAAGGTCACAATGTATGTCTGTGGGCCCACAGTATATAGTTATCCTCATATTGGAAATGCGAGAGGTCCTGTCATATTCGATGTTCTAGCAAGGCTTTTAAGGAGGGAATTTGATCTCACGTACATTAGGAATATAACAGACCTAGACGACAAAATTTATCAGGCAGCTGATGATGAGGGCGTGCATATTTCTGAAGTTACACAGCGTTATACAAAAATTTATCAAGAAGACATGACTGCCTTAGGTGTTGAAAAACCAGATTTAGAGCCATTAGCAACAGAGCATATTCCTGAGATGATTGAAATGATTCTGGTATTAATTGATAAAAAGCATGCATATGAGAGTCAAGGCCATGTTTTTTTCAGTGTAGAGACATTTGATGATTATGGTTTCCTTTCTAATCGAACAGAAGAAGAACAGATTTCAGGAACAAGAATAAAATCTTCAGAAATAAAAAATAATCAAAGGGACTTTGTACTCTGGAAGCCATCCACTGGGGAAACTCCTGGTTGGGATAGTCCTTGGGGTTTTGGAAGGCCTGGTTGGCATCTTGAATGCTCAGCAATGGCAAAGAAATATTTAGGAAGAACATTGGATATCCATGGTGGTGGAAGTGATCTTTTGTTTCCTCATCATGAGAACGAATGTGCGCAGAGCATGTGCTCACATTCAGGAGAACCACTCGCAAACTATTGGGTCCATAATGGAATGATCGATTTTGATAACGTAAAGATGTCAAAATCTGAAGGCAATCTTTTGCTTATTCGAGATCTCCTAAAAGAAATCAGACCAGAGGCCATACGAATGGCATTTTTAACCACACACTATCGTAAACCAATCAATTGGAATGATGCATTGATCAGTGATTCAGGGAAGAAGCTTGATCGCTTGTATGGTTCGATCAGAAAATTGGGGAAGATCTCACCAGGAGAGCCCTCAGAAGAAGTTATGAATGCAATTGCAGATGATATCAATACGCCCAAGGCACTGAGTGAACTTTTTGCCATAGTAAAAAATATCAATAATGCAAAATCAGATGAAGAGTCTAGAAAATTGGCATCAATTTTAATTGGGTCAGCTCATTTATTGGGTTTGATGAGTCAAGATGCAGAAATATGGTTTGAAAACATCGAAGTTGATAAGGCACTAATTGATCACCTTTTAACTGAGAGAGAAGCAGCAAGGTCCAATAGAAATTTTGAACGAGCTGATCAAATTAGACAAGAGATCGAGTCACTCGGTGTAACAATAGAAGATGGTCCAGAAGGACCAGTTTGGAAGAAACTATAAGCAATGGAATTATTGGAAGAAATTCAACAATCCATTTCTGAAGAGTTTGAAATTTTTGATACTTGGATGGAAAAGTATGAATACATTATCGATCTGGGTAAAAAGTTGGAAACTTTTCCAAGTGACCAAATGATCGATGAAAATAAAGTGCATGGCTGTCAATCGAGTGTTTGGTTTGTAACTTCATTAGAGGATGGTTTATTCAGATGTAAAGCAACCAGTGATTCTGCAATTGTTTCCGGGCTTATAGCCTTACTGTTGAGAATATATGACAATCAGAAGCCTTCAGAAATTATAGAAACAGAGCCAAAGTTTATTTCCATGATTGGCTTAAATGAACACTTGAGCCCAACAAGAAACAATGGTCTGAACTTAATGATCGCCAGAATCAAGAAAGATGCTGGCATGATGACCTAAGAAGTCCTTTATGAAGCAAGTCATTATCTTCTATCAAAAGTTTATATCTCCATATTTCCCAGCTTCTTGCAGATATTTTCCGACCTGCTCCCAATATGCAATTGAGGCCATTGATCAGCATGGATCCATCAAAGGATCCATACTCATGTTGTTAAGAATCCTAAGATGTAACCCGTTTTTCAGTGGAGGCCATGATCCAGTTCCAGAAAAATTTCAAATTCTGAGAAATTCCAGAGATAATTAATGATCTATTATCAATGATTAAGCAAATTGAAGAAAAAGAATTCCATCAAATGTATTTGATCCATGGAGCAGAAGACCTACTCATTCTTGAGGCACAAGACGAAATCCGAAGTAATGCATATAATCTTGGTTTTACAGAACGCTCCAGATTCTATTTTGATGCAAGATCAAACTGGGATGGGGTTTTTGCAGAATTGAAAAGCCCATCACTTTTCGCTGAAAAAAAGATCATTGAGATCAATCTACCTTTGGGCAGACCTGGTAAAACTGGTTCTGTTGCTTTATTGGAGTTGATGGAAATAATCACAGATGATCATCTTTTGATTTTGATCTGTGGGAAATTAGAAAAGAGTGTAACCAATACAAAATGGTTTAAGGCTTTTTCTGCTAGGGCTCAAGTTATAGAATGCAAGAAAGTATATCCCTCTCAAATGGGCGGATGGATCTCAAGGAGATTAAGAGATAAGGGGCTCTCTATCGACAAGGATGCATTGGCTATGTTTGTGGCACTGACCGAAGGCAATCTCTTTGCTGCGATGCAGTCCATTGATCGTCT
>MDTG01004384.1_pt1 | contig 11252 bp, 6 predicted proteins | sample 811421 | NCBI WGS metagenome assembly MDTG01 (sample SAMN05326645, study PRJNA326480) | marine metagenome | isolation source: seawater | place: Pacific Ocean: South East | collected 2011
AGATATTGGGATGGTATAATTTATAATTTAAATAGGGCTGACCAAGATCAATCAAATAATAGGTACTTAGATATTTGGATGAATGTTAATGGAGATAATGAAGATTTACAAATTAATATTGATATTGGAACATTGAGTGAAGATATTAATGATTCTGGTGAGCCATTAGACACTGAAGATATTCCTATTGAAGGTTTAACTCAAGGGAATGGTCAATTAGATCAAGGAGAGGATGTTGGATTAGATGGTTGTCCTGATGAATTTGAGGATGGATGGGGTGGTTGTTTGAATGGATTTGAAACTTATTGTGAGTTATTACAAACAAATTCTGATTTAATTAATGATTATATTATTTTTAATGGTAATTGTTTGGATTTTAATGGAGACCCTAATAGAGATAATTATTCATACGTATCTAATTCATCAGATTATAGTAGGATTAATGGAACTGAGAATAACCAGGTAATTAATAGAGTCCCAGATACTGAAGATATTAATAATGATAATCAGCTTAATTTAGGTAATGAATATTTTACCCTATCATTTAATCCTCATGATGAGATTAGTAATTATTTTAATGGCTCATCATATATCGAATCAGAAAGTGGAGTGGATGAGAATAGTGATGGAAGGCCTGATTGGAAATTATTTAGAATTCCATTAATCGATTTTAAAAATAATTCATCGATTGGTAGTCCTGATTTTACCAATATAGATAAGATAAGACTATGGGTTTCAACTAATGATTTAAGTAATAATAATTTAATTAAAATAGCAAAAATTGAATTAGTCGGTAATGAATGGGAGCATTTAGGCTCAGTTGATAATTACAGAATAGGATCTGTTAGTTATAATGGTACCTATATTGATACAAATGATTCTTTAGAAGTTAGGGATGATATATCAATTGAAGTTATTAATAATGAAGAAAATCCAGAATATATTTCACCCCAAGGAGTTTCTGGTGAGTATAATGAATATGAGGGAAGGTATACAAAAGAGCAAGCATTATCTATTAATTTTTCACAGATAAATAATACCGATGGTGGCATAAGCCCTGCTGAAGGATATTTTATTAATAAGTCTACTGGTTATGGAACAATGAATAATGATAAGCGAAATAGTTTTTTTGCATATAAAAATTTAGAAATGTTTGTTAATGGTATACCTCAAATTAATAATGAGGGTAATGATTGGAATTTAGAAGATGTAGAATATAGTATACGGCTAGGTAGAGAAAATAATTATTATGAAATAAGACAACCCTTTTTAAATAATAATGCAATAGATCTATGGGATTCAGTTAATATTAATCTAGAGAATTTATCTAGATACAAGTATGATAATATAGTTGATGAAATTGAAAATGGTGAAAGTTTTGAGGATACCGGATCAGATGGTTGTTATGATTATTATGAAATAGGTGATAATAAATGTTTGCCTATCCAATACCAAGGTAATTCTAATATACTTAATGATATTTGTGAAAATAATTATAAGTGTAGCTCAGTTCCAATAGAAGACTGCCAAGCTGGTTTGGATAATGATGGGGTTGATATTAGCGGTATATGTTATCCTAATGAAGAAGGAGAATGTACTAATTTTAATTACAATAATTTATTTTCAATAGGATGTGATACAATAGAAAATGAAGAATTATGTAATAGTGGTTGTTACTGGCAGAATGATCAATGTTTAGAAGCTCTGAATACTGATTTGACCTGTGAAGAAGAACAAGTAAACTCTGATATTAATAATGATAACTATAGTTTAATTAATTATACAGGTACAGAAGGAAACTTTGATTGGGATGAAGGAGAGGCTGTTATTAATGATAATGATTTTGGAGAATTATCAGAATTAGAGTGTGTCAATAATGGTGGAATTTGGTATGGAGAAATTGGTATTGATGAAACTGCTTTATGTGGTGATGGATTTTTTAATGACATAGCTAATGGTGAATATGATTATATAAATGATGTTTGGTATTGGGATAATCCAGATGATATTGATAATGTATGTTATAATTGCAGCCAGTTAAGTATAAAAGGAGAGCCATCTATTAGTAGAATTGATTATATCATGTTTGGTATTATAAATAATTCTGATGAAACAATATATGGTAAGGTATATCTAAATGAAATAAGATTAACAGGTGTTAAAAAAGAATCAGGTACAGCATTTAAAGTTAACGCTAATTTTGATTTTGGAGATTTATTTTCAATCGGTGGTTCATATACAGAAACTGAAGCAAATTTTCATGCTTTAGAAGAAAGAATTACTTCATCAAAGCATATTCAAAAGTACCAATTTTCCTTCTCAGTTAATACACAGGAATTTTTTAAAAAAGAATTATTCACAAATCCAATTAGCATGACATATAGTAAAGAAATAAAAGCTGATAAATATAAAACTGGAACAGATATATATTTTGGCAATATTAATAATACTCCAGACTCATTGATTACTTATTATAATAGTGCGACATTGAGTACGAGTTTGCAAACTAAGTTGACGAATGTTCATAAAAACTTTTTATTTGAAAATATACTTGATAAATCTAGTCTTCAATACGTTTTAAATTGGTATACTAAAAATAATCCTATACAAGGTTATAAAGAACAAACTAGCTATAAGCATACATGGACTTATAAATATAGCAAAGTTTTTGAAGATACTGAGATCTATTTATTTGAAAAATTATTTGAAAGAGATAATTGGAAGGATAAAAATGGCTATTTTACTAGTGATTTAAAAGAATTTTATTTTAGTATTTTCCCAAGTAAGATTGAATATCAGTCTACTTTAAAGAGAACCAATGGTATAAATATTAAGAGTGTAGTTTTTGGAGGCACTACAACATATGATACTACATCTACCGTTGATAGAAAATTTATATTTTCTAATTACAGAGTATTCAAAGATTTTACATTTGATTATAACCATATTATGAATAGTAATTTAAGTTCAAATTTTTCAGATAATTCAGTTGAAATGAAAACTCAAGCATTATTTGATTTTATTAATATACCTGGTCAAATTAATTCTTTTCAAGAGTCATTTATGTTTGATTATTCTCCAAAATATTTAAATTTAGATAAATGGTTGTCTCCAAAATTCACTTATAAACCTACTTATAAATGGAATAGAAATACTATATCTCAAAATCAGATTTCAACTGCAACTATGAGTGCAAATGGTAGCTTTAATACAACTTTTTCTTTTTCACTATCTAGTTTAATTGAAAGATTTTATACTCCTGAAAATTCAAGCAGTAATAAAAGAAGTAGTCGGTATACAAGTAGAACGAGCCAGTCATCTAATAGTAGCAATGACAAACCATTTGAGATAGACAATGTTTATGTTAAAAGTTTATTAAAATTATTTCATCAAATAAGTAAAAAATTATCAGGTTTTAGTATCAATTATAAAAATGATATTTACAATGAGTATAATAATGTTATATCTAGCTTTGATCCAGATTATAATTTTCGTTTAGGGTTTGATCCATATCCTATCAATTTAGATAGTCTAAATACTATTATTGCAAATAATAATCAATTATTCTATTATAAATATCAGAAAGATAATGAATTTAGAGTTTCTACTAATCTGCAAATAACTCCTAAGATATCTATTACAAGTCTAGAGTATAAGCAAAATAAAAATAAAAATTATCCAAGTAATTCAGATTCTATAATTACTACGAGCCAAACTTATTTCCCATTAGGTTTAGATGGAAAATGCGGATTGCCAATATTCAATTGGTCTGTAAATATTAGCAGTCTTCAAGAATACTGGAATTTAGATAATACATTTAAAAGTATAATTATGAGTCATCAATTTAATGGAGATAAAAAAGCAACATATAAAAATGATGAATTGCAAAGTTTGATTTTTACTAAGAATTTCAACCCCTTTGTCGGTTTAACCTTCAGTTTTAGGAAGCCAACAGGCATGTCAATGAGTCTTTATAATAATAAAACTTTAACAATTAATAATCAGAAGCTAACTACAAATGAATTCCAAGTTGATCGTTTAGTTACAGAACAAATCACATTATCTATTGATTGGAATAAAAGAAAAAATCAAGACTTTAAATTTTTTAATAGAAGCGTTGAAATTGAAGAGGAGCTAAGATTAAGTTTAGATATTACCAAGGATAATAATTACACAGAAGTCTCAACTGGGAATCCAGAAAATCCATTTGTTTTATCTATACCATGGTCAAAATCATTTACAGTTAAGCCAATGGTTACTTATAGTTTTAATGATTGGGTGACAGGAGACTTTTTTGTAAGTTACAAATCGAGTGAAACACATACAACTAACAAAAAAGCAGATTATAATATCGGTTTTGATATAAGGATACGTTTTGAATCAAGTAATTAAATTTTATATAACCATTTTTTTGTTCAGCAGTATTTTACTTTCTCAATCAATCCCTTATTTTGATAGTGAGAAAGCATTTAATTTTATATTAAAACAATGTGATATGGGGCCACGTTTTCCAGGCAGTGATGGCCATGTTAACTTTTCAAAATACTTAAAAAAATATTTGTCTAAACAAGATGGTGATACATTGATAACATACAATCATAAAATTAAACATCCATATGAAGATAAGGATATTACTTTAATAAATTTTTTGTATAGGTTTAATAAGGATGCAGATAATAGGATGATGTTTATGGCTCATTGGGATACAAGAGAAATAGCTGATAAAGATAGTAATCCTGATAACCAAAATAAGCCTATTTTAGGTGCTAACGATGGTGCTAGCGGGGTAGCTGTTTTAATGGTCTTAGCAGAAATACTATCTGATTTTCCATTAGAAAATATAGGCGTAGATTTATTATTTGTAGATGGAGAAGATATGGGTAGAAATGGTGAGTTGGAGAATTTTTGTATTGGAACAACTAAATTTTGCGAAGTTATACCTGATCCTTATCCAAAATATGCCATTTGTTTAGATATGGTTGCAGATAAAGATCCCTCATTTCCTATAGAGTATTTTTCTTATATACAAGCACCATGGCTAGTAAATGAAATCTGGACTTTAGCAAATAATCTAGGTTACGATGAGTTTAAAACAAATGTAGTCGGACCAATTTACGATGACCATAGAGCTCTTTATTTAAATTCATATATACCAGCTATTGATATTATAGATTTTGATTATCCTTATTGGCATACTCTCGGTGATACGCCTGAAAATTGTTCAGCAGAAACATTAAAAATTGTTGGTAATGTTGTATGTGAATTTATTTATAGGAAGGATTATGAAAGTAGATAATCAAAACTGGTATAGCTTAGAAATCTTTGGTTCTGAAAGCAATAGAGAAATATTTATTGCTTATATGTATGATATTGTAGCTGGAGTGACGGATAATAATAATAGCTCTATAATATATTTCGATAAAGAGCATTATGAAAAAGTCAAAACAAACATTGAAAGTGATACCTTAATTAGTGATTGGAAATGGTCTGAAATAGAAGAAGAAAATTGGAATAAGGCATGTACAGATTTTTTTCAACCGATTATTATATCTAACGAGATTCAAGTTTTGCCATCATGGGATGAGCCGAATAATAATTATACCAATATTATTATTAATCCAGCGTTAGCTTTTGGGACGGGTCATCATGAAACTACTTATATGATGATAGAATCAATGTTATCATATGATTTTAAGAATAAATCGGTTTTAGATATTGGTACGGGCTCTGGCATACTATCAATTTTAGCAAAAAAAAAAGGTGCCAAATCAATTTATGCTATTGATAATGATATTTTAACTCATAATAATTTTTATGAAAATTTAGATTTAAATGATATCTCAGATATTGAATTTGATGTAAAAGATTGTTTTAAGATTAAAAATTTTGAGTATGATTATATCCTTGCAAATATTAATCTCAATGTACTTAAAAAATTAATTCCTAATATCGTTAATAAGGGAACAATACTTATTATTTCTGGTATATTAAATACTGATGAACAAGTAGTTATTAGGGCTCTAGAAGATGGTAATAAAGAAATTAAAAATATTTTTAGAAAGAATGAATGGTTATGTTTTGTCGTAGAATTATAGTAGGTATATTAATTAGTAATTATGTTTTATCATTTTTGCCCTTATCGCCTGATTTATCTAGCGATATAAATCAATCCAGAGAACTTGTGTCTGGTTGGCCTAATTTAGGGATTGTTGATATTAGACAAGGTCCAGATGGCTCTATAATTGCAGGGACTGGTTCTGGGCTTGGATTAATTGATAATTCTTCATTGCTAAATTCGATAGAAAATAATATTTATTATTTTTCAGACTCAAATTTACCTATAGGTTCAAATCCAGCTACAAAAACTTATGACAATGGAAATTTAATTGTTGTATCAGGTGTAATTGGTACAAATGAAGAACCTGAAGGAACCGGTATTTCTTGGTCCTTGGATGGAGGAGAAACCTGGAATTATATTCAGCAGCCGGTTGATCAATCAAGTAATGCTTACATTACAAAATTTTGGAATGGATACTCATTTGAGCAATTATCAATATCAACAGCTGTAAAAAATGTTTCATATGATATTGATGTGGATTTAGAATACGAATATATTTATGCTACAAGCTGGGCAGGTATGCTACAGCGTTTTAAGTACACAAACTCAAATCCTTCATGGGAACTTGTTCCTTTACCGATGGATGGCCAAGATAATTTATCATGTGATTTTTCATGTGATACTAGCAATGGACAAGTTTGTTGTAATTATACTTCTAATCAAAGTCCAAATCAAAATTGTAGTAATAACCCAAATGATTATTATGCTAATCCTGTAGATAATACGGGTTTTGATAATCATAAGGCTTTTTCAGTTTATATTGATGAATTATATGATTATATATGGGTTGGTACAGCTTATGGTGTAAATAGAGGAGAAATAATTTCAGAAAATTGTATTGAATGGGTTCATTATACAAGGGAAAATACAAATACTTCTCTTGCTGCAAATTGGGTCATTGGATTCCATAGGCAAAATTCAATAAATGGATTTTCTAGATTATGGGCAATAACATGGGAGCCCAATAGTAGCACACCACATAAATTAAGTTATACGGATGATAATGGCGATACATGGCAAAATGATAATCGTTTACAACAAGGGATAGGCGCGGTTACTTATAGTTTAAACTCAAGTGATGATGAGATATATGCCTCTACCTCTAAAGGATTATTTGAAATTAATCCATTTGTTTATGGCTGTACAGATATTTCAGCAGATAATTATGATCCATTAGCAACAATTAATGGTGGCTGTCAATATATTAATTCAGAACAATTGGTTGATGGATGTGAGTTAGAATCTGATTATTTATATATTATTCAATTAAATGAATCAGAATATCAAGTTTTATATAATTCATCTACTGATATTCTGACAATTAATTTTGATATTATTGGTGCCGATATATTAAGAGATGAAAATAATCAACTTTTAATTGAAGGGGATGGTTTTTTACCATATTATCAGTGGTCTGAATCTCAGCCATCCAACTCTAGTTTTTTAGGTGGAGAATTAGATGCCTCAGCTATTCCGGGAATACCAGCTGGATGTGGTGTCTTGTTTACAATGTCATTAAGCAATGCTCCTGATGGATTATCAAATATATTAGTTAACGGTTCTGAATGTTATAATTATTATACACTAGGTTCTGAGTGTAATGAAGATAATCAATGGTCCAAGGTAGAAATCCCAGATTGGATTTTTGATAATCTATTTATTGCTAATGAGCAAAATAGTGGATTTAAAGTTTACTCATCATATGCTAGTGAGTCAAATGATCTTTGGATTGGAACTACAAGAGGTTTAATCGTTGCAGACATGTCAATTGAACCCTATCAATTTTATCAGCCTTCACTGTCTAATGCAGATAGTTTTACAATTTATCCAAATCCATATTTATCAGATACAGAAGCTCCTGTAATTTTTGAATTAGAAACATCTGGAGATAATGTAAAATTAGAAATTTATGATTTTACAATGACAAAAATAATAACTTTATCAAGTTCTAATTCTTCTGAGTGTCAGACAAATGGGGAATTTTTAAGATGTGCATGGAGAGGTATGACAGAAAATGGTAGAAAAGTTGCAAATGGGGTTTATTTTTGTAAGTTAGAAGTAGATGGTCAAGTCTATTGGGAAAAACTTGCGGTGTTAAATATTAGATGAATAATAGATTTATAATAATATTATTAGTTGTTTGTAGCTATCTTCAATCATCAGAGGGTGGATATGCTGGATCTCCATATAAGTATGGTTCTAATGCAAGGCAGATAGCTCTATCTAATTCATTAATAGCAAGTCAAAATAATGGATATAACGCATTAACTAATCCTGCTCTTTTAGGATCTATCAATAAGATGGAGGTCGGCTTTTCATATTTTGATATGTCTCTAGATCGATATATTCAGACTCTATCAATTGCAATCCCAGCACCACCAATTGCTTCTATTGGTTTCTCTACATATATTTTAGGGACTAATGATATACCTGGAACAACTTCTGGTAATTCTCCTACTGGTTTATATAATGCATGGGAAGGATATGCAATGCTCTCTTTTGGTATCAATTTTGGAAATTTTTCTCCAGGAATTAATTTTAAAGCATTGCAAAATAGAATAGCGAGTTACAGCGCTGATGGAGTTGGTCTTGATTTAGGTTTTTTATATAGTATCTCAAATAATATTCAATTAGCTGCTATGCTTGAGAATTTATATACAAAATATTCATGGGATATTTACGATGGCAGTAATAATATTTCTTATGATGAAGAATTTCCGTTAATAGTACTTGGGGGGATTTCTGTAAAAATTAATGATAGAAATTTATTTTTATACCAAATAGATTATATAGCTGATTATGAGATTTGCAATCATAAAATAGGTTTAGAAGTAACATTTAATGATATAGAATACAGATTTGGTTTGAATGATAAAAATAATAAATTAAATTATTCTTTAGGATTTGGAACTGCTATTTTTAAAACAAAAAACAATCTTAATATCGGATTAGATTATGCCATGGATACTGGTAAAATTAATGAAGGAATGAGCCATTTATTTACATTCACATTCTTTAAATGAAAAAAATATTAATTTATATTATATGTCTGTTTAATTTTTCCTGGAGTATTGGAATCGAATCTCTTATCATACCTCAAAGAGCAAGTATTTTGGCTCTATCGGGATCAGGTATAGCTGGCAATATTGATGTTGGAATTAATCCTTCAAGTATAGAGAGTCCGTATTTAGGTTTTTCTAATAATACTTGGCTTGCAGGTGTAACTGGTCAAAAATCAACTTGGATTTTTGAGGGTAAAGCTAACAGATTTATTTCATTCGAGTCTATGGGTATTGATGATATAGAATATCACTCAGATAATGATTCTGATCCAGAGGGTTATGTTTCAGCTAATTGGTTTGCTGTGGATTTTGGTAGCAAAATTAATTTTAAACAAAGCGAGAATTTTCAATTAGGCTATAATATTAAATTTAATTATTCAAAAATTTATATGGATAATTCTTGGGGTTATTCATTTGATTTAGGCGCTACTCATAGTATAGATGATCATCTTAGAATTGGTTATATTGTAAAAAATATAGGTGCCCAGTATTATAATTCTCAGGATAATGACCAGCTGGATCCGTATATTGGTATTGGTTTTGCCCATGATGTAAATATTTTAAAATCAGAATTATTTTTTATTGATTTATCATATTATGTAGATATTATTACTTATCAAGAAAATGAAATATTTAAACTTGGGCTTACAACTAAATTGCCATTTATTAATTTAATGATAGGCTCTAGCTATGCGAATGGCTATAGTGATATGTCTTATGGGTTAAGCTTTAAAGCTAAAAAGTGGATGCTAGTTTTTGGTAACCTTAACCATGAAAATCCTGCTTTAGGTAATCCTCAATCAATAGAGCTACGAAAATACTTCTAATTGTCAAATTTGATTATCTTTGAAGGATTTTTAGTATCCCATGTTGGATATTTATCCATAATAGATAAAAACAGTTTAGAGTTGACAATGTCTTTTAACCATTTTTCAAGAAAGTTATAATTACTTTCAAACCATTTATAATCAGTGTTTGCAAATTGTCTTACGAATGGAAAAATTGCAATGTCTACAATTCCTTTTTTATCACTTGAGAGGTATTTTGTTTTTTCAAGTTGGTTCTCATACTCATCAAGAATTGCACTGCATTTTTCTCTATAGTATTCCTTTGATTTTTCTGGATATCTATCGTGATATTTATATCTGTCTAGCCACTTTTTAAAGGTCGTATCATTGATAGCAATGTGTTCAAGTTCTTGTTTTTTATTATCTGTTAACCACGTTTGACTTTTATTATTACCAAGCGCCCAAATCATGATATCAAGACTTTCGTCAATTACAATATCTTGATTTGTAATCAATACAGGGACTGTCCCTTTTTGAGATGCATTATAAAGTTCTTGAGGCCTATCTCTTAATGTGATTTCTCTGATTTCAAATGAAGTTTTTGTATATGAGAGAGCCATCCTGGCTCTTATTGCATAAGGTCATCTTCTATATGAGTATAAAATATGATTTTTCATCTAACTTAATTTAATATTATAAATTTATTAACATGAATTATTTTTATAAAATATAATATCATAAACCTAGCAATTTTATACTTTTATTTATACCTGTTATGCTTGTATATTTTGTTACTACCCTTGTGTGAAAAAAAAGATTTTCGATTATATATTTAACAAATACTTATAGGAGGAAGTAATGTTACAACCAATTCGTGTATTAATAACTACAATAATAATTTCAGGATTTATGTTTGCTGATGTTTTTATGACTGAGCTTACAGATCCGCAAAACTCAGGTGATACTGGACGTTATGTTGAGCTGTATAACAGTGGAGATTCAGCTGTAGATTTATCTGAATATTCAGTCCAAAGATGGACTAATGGAAATGCAGATCCAACACCTTCGAGCGTAATATCTTTGTCAGGTACGATTGAATCTGGAGAATTTTATATTATTTGTAATGATGATGTTAAATTTTTTGCAACATATGGCATGGATTGCCATCAAGATATCTCAACTGGCGGTTTTGCAGATTCAAATGGTGATGATAATATGGCTTTGCTTAAAGATGGCGAAATAGTAGATATGTTTGGTGTTGCTGGAGAAGATGGTAGTGGTACA
>MDTG01049333.1_pt1 | contig 11252 bp, 12 predicted proteins | sample 811421 | NCBI WGS metagenome assembly MDTG01 (sample SAMN05326645, study PRJNA326480) | marine metagenome | isolation source: seawater | place: Pacific Ocean: South East | collected 2011
CACCCCCAAATCCGAGTAGGTTTTTATCACTTCACTCATCACCGAATTTCCATCCAGCGTGCCAAAATAATAGAGTCCCCAGCTCATGTTTATTACCAAACGCTTGCCCTCAGCTTGGCTAATCTGATACATCCATTCAAAACCATCAATAACTGCTGCCTCCTCAACCAAAAATGTGAGAAACAAAAACTGAGCGCCAAAAGCGACTCCGCGATGCTCAGTTCCAGCACCGCCTCCTCCAGCAATACCTGCCACATGACTTCCATGAGTTGAATAACTATAGATATTAGCTGTGTCTGACTCTGCACTCAGTAAAGCTGCACTCGAGTTATATTCGGTGCCATAATCAAATCCAGCTGGTGAAGGACCAGAGCGTTTGTATTGATCCCATGCAGCTAGAATTCTTGTCTGGTTATTCGCTGTATCATAAAACATGGGATGAGTGTAGTCAAAACCCCAATCTGTAACTCCAACTAGCACGTTTTGTCCAGAAAATGCAGCAGGTAAATCAATTCCTAGATGCACACTATCAGCTCTCACGTCCTTAACCGCTCTTTCAATATTTGGTGTGATCTTGTCCGGAACTTTCGCAAAATCAAACCCAGTGTAGTATTCAATAAAATCGATTTCTGATAATGGAACGTTCAACGTAGCAATGCTCCCGCGCAAGGTTCTAATCGCAATACCCTTAGCTTCCACTGTTTCCGAATCAAAGGCGCTATTGATAATGGCTACTACCGACACGTTAGGATTGCCCACTTGATGTCTGCACCTTATTTCGTCTAGTTTGCTTTCATAAACACTAGAAAAGCGATTCTGAGCGACCGTAGGCATGACCGCCAGTATGCTCACGACAACTATCACTAAATACTTCATACAGCCTTCAACATTTTGGTTAAATGTAGTGCTTGATGTCCGAACCTACCCACTACGTAATTAAAATGTAATCCCCAAAAGCGGAATCCCAACCTGTGCGGCTATGGCGGAAGCCATTTATCAATGTAACGCTTGGTATAAATCTACCTTTTTCCATTCCGCTGATGAGAGGAATGAATTCAATAAGCGCCTGCATGTTTCCAGCGCTCATATTTTGCCATTCAAATTGGTAACCGAATTGAATCATCACTCGAAACATACTATAGCCGTTGTGTTGTTGCTTTAAGAATCCATAAGTATTTTTCCTTGCAAGCCTCCCGCGTAACCAATACCCATCCTAGAACCGATAATATTAATCCGCTCAACAATCTGTTCATCCAATAAATTAGAGTTCTTTCCAAGTGCATTTTTGAGCATCTGGTCAGACTCGATATCGAATAGATTATTCATACTAATCTCCATTATGCCTTCAAGCTCCGATCCTAAATTGTAGTATTCATTTTGATCGGTGGCACTTATTTCTCCCTTTGCCAGATCATACCAAGGGATAGCTGAATGATGATACCCTCGCCATATCGAGTAACAGATCCTGTTAATAAATAATCCACCGCCATTGCCCTGCCCTCCTCCACCAAGCATTTGGTGCTCAAACAATTGTCAATTAAGATATTTCTATTTTAAGAGGGTTCGATTAAATGTGTAATACCCCCAATCGCAGAACAAGAACCAGTTAAAGTTAAGTTAGATTTATTAATCGTTTTTATAGTACCTAATTTAAGAGTTTGAGGCAAAACTATAGCCAATACAAGAGCAGCTAAAACGGCTGAATAAAATACTATCGCAGATTTTACCAATGCGATATTTGATCGATTGGGATAATTGTAAAATCTGCAAAAACCAAAGTATTTGATAAACATCCGTGGCAATCAACCTCAAAATTTCTTAATGAAACACGCAATGAGTCTCTTTAATTATGAACTACGATCCAAATACTACATTCGCTATTGTGAAAAACTGGATGGATCACATACGGAATTTTGCAGCCATTCAGCGCGCTGCAGTGTTTGTGGTGACGCTTGCGGTCATATATATTTTCCTTCCTGATCAAGGTCTGTTTAAATATGAGTATCAACTCAACCAACCTTGGAAGCACGATAAGCTTTTGGCTCCGTTTGAGTTTGGTATTCTGAAATCTGAGGCTGAAATCCAAAAGGAAAAAGAGTCAATCATTGCTTCGCAGCCTTTGGTGTTTTCTTACAAGAGCGAAAATACCGATGAAGTTTTAGCAAAATTTAGTCAATCGGTCCATGCTCAACTTCCAGACACCCTAGATATTTGCGACTCTGCCATGATCGAGATTTCAGAAGTCATGGCAAATCAATTGTCGAAAGGACTACTGGCCAGAAATGAATTGGGTGACGAAAAACTCAAACCATTTGACAAAGTGCTCATCGAGTTTAATAGCGAGTTGAGGACTTCGGAAAATGATCTTCTGCCCAAAATAAATACCATCATCTCTGCCGTTGACAGTAGCTTAGCAGTTGAGGCGGATAGTCTTTGCAAATCAATTTTATATCAAGCGGCAGTGGAGTCGGTAAAACCTAACACGCACTACAATGACAGCTTAACAAGGCGTTTAACCGATCTGGCAATCAATGATATCATAACCATCGTTGGTAAGGTTGATCGTGGGACCGCCATCATCGATCGAGGTGAGATAGTTAATGCTGAAAAATTTTCAACACTTGAAAGCCTTAGGAAAGAGTATGGTAATCGTGTTATCTCTGAAACGGGCATTCAATGGAGTATTGTTGGAGAAATGGGGCTAATCGTCATTCTGATTGGTCTTTTGATTCTTTTCGTTTACCTCAATGAAAACAGGCTCTTTAACGATCCCAGGCCATTGACATTAACCTTGAGTCTGGTGGGAGTCGCTTTTATTATTTCATCGCTTTCTTTTAAGAGCGATGTTTTATCCATCTATGTTATTCCCCTAGGAATTACTCCACTGCTCCTCCGAATGTTTTACGACATCAAAGTGTCACTTTTTACACACTTTATCTCTACGTTGATCATCGCGCTTTTCATCACCAACCCACTCGAGTTTATTGTGATTCAAATGAGTGCATTGTCTTTTGCCACCTTATATCAAGCTACTTCAACCAGAAGGTCAAGAATGCTGACCACGGCACTCATCGTATTCATTAGCTACTCGGTAATTTACAGTCTCATGAGTTTGGCACAAAATGGCAATTGGTCGGCAATCGACACTGGGATTTTTGGTTGGATTGCAATCAATGCGTTGCTCTGCATGCTTGTATTTCCTTTAGTTTATTTGGTTGAGAAGGTTTTTGGTTATACCAGTGAAACCACATTACTCGAGCTTAGCGAAAGCAGCCAACCACTCTTAAAAGAGCTTGCAATCAAGGCTCCAGGCACCTTTCAGCACTCGCTACAAGTAGCAAATTTGTGCGAAAAAGTAGCCGGTACTATCGGTGGCAACGCAACCCTACTTCGAACTGCAGCCATGTATCATGATGTGGGTAAAATGAGCGCCCCCCAGTTTTTTATTGAGAATCAATTACCCGACAATAATCCACACGATGATTTGGAGCCAACGGAAAGCGCTCAAATTATTGTAAATCACGTAAAAAAGGGAATTGACCTTTGTCTCAACGCTAATCTACCGATGGACGTTATCCAATTTATACAAACCCATCACGGTACCAGCACTGTTCGATTCTTCTTAAAAAAGGCTCAAGAAGATGCCAAGAGTCAAGAGGTGACCGTGGATGAGTCTGTATTTAGCTATCCAGGACCCACTCCTAAAACCAAAGAACAGGCTATACTCATGATGGCTGATAGTGTTGAAGCAGCATCGCGTACATTAAAAAAGTATGATAAAGACTCCATCAAACAATTGGTAGATGGCTTAGTCGACTATCAGCGAAACGAGGGACAGTTTGAAGATTCACCCATTACTTTTCAAGATATAAGCGCTGCAAAGCGCGCATTGAAGCTTGCGCTACATGGAATTTTCCATCAACGCATCAGTTACGACTAGCCTCGTTTTGAAACGAAAAAAGCTCTGACCTTTCGATCAGAGCTTTAGAAATCTATAAGCCGGATTCTGTATCCTGAATAAATCGAGACTTCTGTCATTTATCTATGCGACCTACCCTCCCGGTCGAACGAGCAGCACTTTCATCGCGATAAATCACGACTGCCCGGGTTTACATGGTCTTGCAGCCCAAAAGGTTTACCCAAATTCCGATTACTCGGAAAGCGCGTGAGCTCTTACCTCACGTTTTCACCCTTACCCTTCGACAAGCTCAGGGCGGTCTTTTTTCTGTGGCACTTTCTGATGCAAACAATTTCTTGATTACACCCTTGGTTTCTCAAGGTTTGGCGCTCTAAGCTGTCCGGACTTTCCTCCCTCCTGATTTTAATCAGAAGAGCGACAGAACGATTTCCAATGCAAAACTAAGTTTATCTCCAGAGCATTACTTCGGTGGCTCCATATCCGTAAGTGCGGTATGGGGCATCATGGTATGTGACATTATCTAGTGTATCAAGCCAGTTTCTAATCGCTGCTTTCAAAATCCCCTCACCAACACCATGAATTAATATCACCTTCTTAAATTGTTTGTCTCCAGCTTCTTTTAAAAACTGCTTACAACAGCGTATTTGGTATTGCAGCATTTCACCTTTACTCATGTGATCAAATCGATCGAGTAATTCATGCATATGCAAATCCAACTCATAGGTAGTTTGTCTTATCGGTTGCATTTTGCGAAGCCGCTTTTTCGCCTCAATAGCCTCAAGGCGCTTTCTTGCTCGCTCATCATAGGAAGATACGCTAGTTTTAACAAGGTGATCATGTTCTACCTTTACTAACTCAGTTAATTCGAATGGCATCTCTATTCCATCTATTTCGACCAAGGCGTTATTATCCGAAATGGAAACAACCTTTCCTTGACAAGGCTCATCCAACACTCGAACGGTATCACCAACAGAAATCATAGTGTAAAGAAAAACATTAGGAGGATGCGATTGGTAATTGAATATTGGTTATTAGCTAAGAGCAGAGTCAACCCTTTTCCTCATAATTTCGTTTCCATAGTATGGAGCGCTTTGCAACTGCATATCACGTGTTGGGTCTTGAGGTTGGAGCTACGAAACATGAGATAAAAAAGGCTTATCGTAAAATGGCCTTTAATTACCATCCAGACCTGAATTCCTCTCCATCAGCTTCCTCAAAATTCAGGAATGTTCAGAAAGCGTATGAGGTTCTTACCACCGCTCAGCAAACCTATGCAGATGCTAAGATAAATCAGCAAAAAGCGCATCAATCCAATACACCATCATCTCGCGATCGAGATCGGACAAGAATTTCTCGTGAGGAAGCGATAAAAGCAGCTAGGCAAAAAGCCCAGAGGTTAGACCGATTACAAATCCAAAAAGAGGCGATACAATTTGCACGTTTCAAAAAATCGATCTACTACCCATGGACCCTTGCAATGACCTATATCTCTCTTGTAATGTTTGTGCTCATCATTTTCGATGCGTTTTTGATCACAGAGAAGCAAAATGGGTATGTGGTTGACAAACAACCCAACCGAACTGAGATTCTTGGGAAAAGCCTCATCACCTCATTCGATTTAACCTTTAGAGATGGCAATACTATTTCTATAGGTCGATGGGCTGGAGAATCAGTAAGTCAAGGAACTTATATCAGCTTTGCGAGATCTTTAATCTTTCACGATATACCCACCATGCAAGTGGTTGGTAAGGATTTTAAAGAATTTCAGATAAAAACTTTCGCCAAGCCGCCATACCTCTTCTTTCTAATCTTTATTGGCGTACCGCTGCTTCTATTCTATGTGGACCGACCCAGTGCCGTATTCTACTCCGCTGGTGCCTTTGCACGCTATGGAGTCGTGGTATTTATTGTGAGCTACATCATCTTCTAAAAAGAGACATCAGAATTTAAATCACTAGTTTTAGACCTGTTAAGAGTTTGAAAAACCTATCGCTTACTCTTTGCGCGCTTGCGTTTCTTGGTTGCGATCGTTTAGACGGATTGAATGAGGGTGATAGAAATACATTCACGTGGAAGGGAACCATTTATGATGGTTATAGCGATGTTCCTCGAAAAAACAGACCCGTTTATTTGGAAGTAGCCTATCCGGTAGTTCCTAGTGGCGATGTGGAGGTACTTGGCGAAACCATGACCGATGAGAATGGGTTTTACTCCATAATCTATCGAAAAATAAGAAGACCAACCGAAGGTCTAGCACTCTAAATTGAAGATGGTCAGTTTTCGAACTTCCCGATAAAATCATTTGACTCGAATAAAGATCTTATCATCGACCTTGCTTCACGGCCGCATGCCAGGCTTTTATTAAATTTAATCTCAAATGAAGGGCTTGAAGATTCTTTATTTATTGATATTAACGGTTTGGTAGAAAGCAGTCATGGCGTCACAAGAGTGCATAAAGAGATATCAAAAAAGTATATTGATATTGAACCATCACAAGGTTCAGCGAAACACTCAATTCGCTTAAAATCCGATGTAATATCCTATGATTCAGATGGTACGACTAGTGTTGGACTACGTTATGGAATAGGGTTTTCTGATTTGGAAAAAGCCAATAATGCTGGGTTTTTTGATTCAATTCCTGATAATTATAATGAGCGTTTCTTTACAAAATCTGTTTTTCCAAAACTGGACACAATTGACTTAGGCATCGACAATTAATTCCGGTAATTCAATAAGAAGAAAAGACAAATGATACACAAGAACATCCAACACATACTTCAATTTATATTTTCAGTTGGTATTGTACTCGCATTAAGCTCATGCTAGCGTTGCTACAAGTGCACCGGGGAGATTACTTCAGTTACAATAAACCCCTTTACAGGGGAAATCATGGAAGATGCCATTCCCGATGAGCAAGAGTTTTGTGTTACGGGCCGCTTTGGAACTAGAGATGCCTTGGAGACCATGGAACGCAATGGGTACGACTGTGTAAGAACTGATTGATTCCGTTGCTATGGCGAGGCCGCCTGCATGAGCAGCGCACAGATATACGCCCCGTATGTTCCCAGCGCATAGCCCAGAACAGCCAGGATCACTCCCACGGGCGCCAATGACGGATGAAATGCGGCAGCTACCACGGGTGCCGATGCCGCACCACCAATATTGGCCTTAGAACCCACCGCTAAAAAGAAGAACGGTGCTTTGATGATTTTGGCCACGCCTACCATCAAACCAACGTGTATGGCCATCCAAAGCAAACCAACCAAAAAGAGCTCAGGATTATCGAATATCTCCATCACGTTCATCTTCATGCCAATGGTGGCCACTAAGAAATAAATGAAAATACCTCCAACTTTGGAAGCCCCAGCTCCCTCATAGTTTCTAAGCTTGGTACAGCTCATGACAAGGCCAAAAGTGGTAGCCAAAACAATAAGCCAGAAGAAATGAGAATCGAGGCTGAATTTCTTTAGCGCTGGTAGGTTTTCACCGATGAATGGTGCGATGCCATCGGCCATAAAGTGTGCAATAGCCACAGGTACAAAAGCCAAGGCCAAAATGATGATCATATCCGCCATGGAGGGATTACGTGCAATCTTTTGACTGAACTCATGCATTTTATTTTTCAATGTCTCTACACTGCTCGAATCGGCTTTCAGCCATCGATCAATCTGTGCTGATTTACCAACGCCAAGCAGCAAAAAGGCCATCCAAACCTCGGCAACAATCACATCAACGGTGATCATGATCGAATACAGTTTTCCGCTCGGTTGGAAAACCTCATACATGGCCGCCTGATTCGCGCCTCCGCCAATCCAGCTTCCAGCTACGGTGCTCATCCCTCGCCAAACGGCCTCAGGACCAGCCCCACCAACCACTTCCGGAGCAATAGCCGAACAAGCCAATATGGCCAAAGGACCACCAATCATCACGCCCACAGTTCCTGCTAAAAACATGGCCACGGGTTTAAACCCAAGCTTTGCCAACTCCTTAAGACTTATGCTCAATGTGAGCAGCACCAAGGCGGCAGGCAGGCAGTATCGCGATGCCACGAAATACAGTTTTGATGTCAATACGAATGCATCCAAGTCTTCTTTTTGTAATCCGAGCTGAGCAATGCCATGTTCCAAATCGGCCTTAGTGTAAACCTCTGGTAATGCATACCCGAGTCCAGCAATATGATCGGCAATAGCAGCCAAATCATACCAATAGGGGGCTATTATTCCAAGCGATGTAAAAATACTTGGCAAGAAATAACATAAGAGCAGAGCGGGAATAACCTTGTAGAACTTTTCGGCTCCTCCACCTTTAATATTAGACGTATAAAAAATGAGCCCCAAAAGGCCCATCAAAATGCCGAGAACAATGGCATCATTTGTAATTAAGGGTGCGTGTAATTCCATAAGCGGCTGGGAAAGTACTACATGAAATTATCTTAAACATTTCTGTCTATCGAAAAATGGTTTTCTCAAAATACTATATTCGATCGAACTAAACTTAAAACCTTTTTGAAACGAATTATTGATGCCATAAAGGCGACAACAACCCCAAACACCGCAACCGAGCTAAAGCAATTCATAGACCATTTTAAATTGGATGAATATGACTACGCTCCTCATCTTAGTGAACCCGAAACTGAGGGTGACTACGGAAGAAATATATTTACACTAGATCCCTTTGAGTGTGTCCTAATTAATTGGCCAGCAAATACTGAAAGCGGCATTCATCATCATGATGGTCTTTTTGGTTATGTGCTGGTACTTGAAGGTGAAATAGAGAACATATGCTATCGAGAAGTGGATGGCATGCTCGAAGAGTGTGAAATACGTCGCTATGGCAAAGGCGCGCTGATTTATGAACGCGATGGTATAATTCATAAAATAAAAAATGCCCGTTCAGACATCCGTGCCGTATCAGTACACTTCTATTACCCTCCACTTCGGACCTTAGGTGGACTTAGAATTTTTGATATCGAGCGCAGAGCCATTGGAGTGCTAAGCGATGAAGCCAAAACTGCAAGTTGGAGCGATGAAGACGGGCACTTTACCTCACTAGAGCGTGATGCCTTTGAGTTTAAAAGTTTTGATGAGCTGAATGCAGGAAAAAGCCACATCATTTCCAACGTTTTGCCTAAGCCAGCTACAGACCGAATAAATCAGATGAATGCTCTTTATTTCAGCGAGCAAGCAGCACAATATGATTTTTATGATTTTAATCTACCCAAACGCAAAAGCTATGTTGACACCATTGATAAGTTGATCGCCAATGAATTGATCAACCGCGAAGTAAAATCTGTCATTGACATTGCTTGTGGCACGGGTAGAAGAGCCGTTAATATTCTATCAATCAGTGGTTTAGATTATGAAATCAGCGGAATAGACATCAGCGAAAAAATGTGTGAAGAAGCGCGTAAAAAAGGCATAGATGCACATCATGAGGCATGGCTATCGAGTGATGAACACAGCAATGAAACGTTTTCTTGTGCCACTTTTTTATATGCCTTCGGACACATTCCAAGTCGGAAATTGCGGATTTTAAATCTCAAAAAGATTGGTGATCATCTAGAATCTGGCGGCTTATTGTGCTTTGATGTTTTCAATCAAAATGATCAAAATGAATGGGGGCCGCTGGCTGTAAAAGCATATGAAGACCAAAACCTTGCAGACCATGGCTACGAGCGAGGTGATGTCTTTTATCGAAAAAATGGCTTTAAATCTGCAGCGTTTGTGCACTACTTTACCAAAAACGAGGTAGAGCGACTTCTAAACCAAGCCGAATTTGACATCGAGAAGATATATACCGTTGGATATTCAAAAAATGCTGGAGAAATTCAGAAGGATGAATCTCAAGGAAACTTGTTATTTATTGCCAGAAAGCGCTGACTATTTCGGCGCCCGTATGAAAAGGAAAACGGCCAAAATTCCGTAAAGCAAATTGGGGATCCAGACTGCAACTAACGGATCAAGACCCGCGTTAGTTGCATAAACAGTGCTGACCTTCATTGCCAAAATGTAGGTAACCGCAAGAGCTAAACCTGCGGCAATATGCGCTCCTAAACCTCCCCTCACCTTTCGGCTACTCATGCTTACTCCTATTATCGTCAGAATATAGGTGGAGAAAGGCAAGGCATTGCGGCTGTGCTTTTCGATTAAATAATACGGGATGTTGCTTGATCCCTTTACTCTTTGTTCTTCAATAAAGTCATCCAATTCGTCTACGTCCATCATCTGCGTATCTTGAATTCTACCGCTAAATTCAGCAGGAAGAAACGCAAATGTCGTATCCAAAGATTTACCAGATCTGATGTATTCCTGACCATCGTGATACTCACGGATGTAATAGTTCTCAAGTGTCCAAACCTGTCCTGTACGATCCCATTTCACGTAGTTGGCAAACAACTTTGATTTTAAGTTAATTCCATCCCATACCTCATAGGTAAAAGAGTATCCGATATCCTTTATCTGATTGTATTTATCGAAGTAAATCATTTCACCCGGACGTATCTGCCGATGTACTCCCTGACTCAGTGATCGCTTGAATGTATGGATGTATTCACCTTCAAAAGCCATACGAGTTACATTGGCTTTTGGCACCAAGTAATTATTCAAATAGAAGCTCATTGCAGCCAGAATGGTAGCGCTTATAAAATATGGAAGCATCAGTCGATTGAAGCTCACTCCACTACTCAGAATGGCTACAATTTCCGTTCTACTCGCCATTTGAGAAGTGAAAAAGATTACCGCCAAGAAAATCAACAATGGACTGAATAGGTTGCCATAGAAGAGAATAAAGTTGAGGTAATAGTCAAACAGTATTCCAGTCAAGGGAGCATCGTTTTTTATAAAATCATCAATCTGCTCGCTTATGTCGAAAATGATAGCAATCGACATAATCAAACTTAAGATGAAAAAAAACGTAAACAAAAACCGCTTGATGACATAGATATCAATTTTCTTCATCACAGTCTTGATGTAATTTTTGGAATGGTTGCATTTTTCCAAGAGCTAAAGTCCCCCGCAATGATATGGTTTCGAGCATGGGTTACTAAGTCCAAAAAGAAGCCAAGGTTATGTACCGAGGTGATTTGTGGACCAAGCAATTCTTTACTGGCAAATAGATGACGCACATAAGCCCGTGAATACTCATTGTCTACATATGTGGTACCCTTCGAGTCGAGTTCAGAGTAGTCTTCTTTCCATTTTTCGTTTTTGATATTTAAAATACCATCCCAAGTATATAACAGTCCATGACGTGCATTTCGGGTAGGCAACACACAATCGAGCATGTCTACACCCAATGAAATGCATTCGAGCAGATTCTCAGGCGTACCCACACC
>MDTG01205345.1_pt1 | contig 11252 bp, 8 predicted proteins | sample 811421 | NCBI WGS metagenome assembly MDTG01 (sample SAMN05326645, study PRJNA326480) | marine metagenome | isolation source: seawater | place: Pacific Ocean: South East | collected 2011
AGTACCTATGGCTTTTCATAGTTTTGGTGGATGGAAAAGATCTTTATTTGGAGATCAACATATGCACGGGCCAGAGGGAGTAAGATTTTATACAAAATTAAAAACCATAACTTCCAGATGGCCGTCCGGACCAAGATCAGACCCAGAGTTTGTAATGCCAACAATGAAATAAAATGAGAAAAAAAATTACATTAATAGGAGCCGGTCAAATTGGAGGGACACTTGCACACCTAATAGCCCTAAAAGAGCTTGGAGATGTTGTTTTATTTGATGTTGCGGCAGGGATAGCTAAAGGCAAAGCATTAGATATAGCTCAATCTTCGCCAGTAAATGGTTTTAATATCAATCTTATTGGAACAGATAATTATGAGGATACAAAAAACTCAGATGTAATCATTATTACCGCTGGGGTTCCAAGAAAACCAGGTATGACCAGAGATGATCTTTTAGGTGTAAATTTAAAAATTATTAAACAAGTTGCAAACGGGATTAGCAAAACTTCACCTAAAGCTTTTGTGATATGTATTACGAATCCCTTAGATGTTATTGTAATGGCTCTACAAAAATATTCAGGCTTACCAAAAAATAAGGTAGTTGGTATGGCAGGAATTTTGGACTCCTCAAGATTTATTTATTTTTTATCGCAAGAATTGAATGTTCCAGTTAAAAGAATTAAATCATTCGTCCTTGGAGGACATGGGGATACCATGGTAGCAATGCTAGATTTTACTGAAATAGATGGAAAAAAAATTAAAGAATTAGTTAAAGAGGGTAAAATAAAAAAAGAAAAACTTGACCAAATAGTTGAGAGAACAAAGAAAGGTGGAGCAGAAATTGTTAAGTACCTAGAAAAAGGTTCAGCATTTTATGCACCAGCAGCCTCAGGAGTTGAAATGGCAGAGAGTTATTTGAAAGATCAAAAAAAGCAACTTCCATGTGCAGCATATTTAGATGGACAATATCAAACTAAAAATTTGTATGCAGGTGTGCCAGTAATAATTGGAGCTAATGGAGTTGAAAAGGTTATAGAGCTTAAACTTAGTGATGAAGAAGAAAAAAATTTCAAAAATTCTGTTAAGAGTGTAAAAGAATTATTCTCTGCTGCTCAAAAAATAGACTCAGATCTTATTTAATCTAATCTTTTTTATAAATTGATATTATACATTTCCCAAATTTATAATTAGTAATAAAATCAAATATAATTGTAATTGGTGTAAAAATTTTATCCCATAAAAAAATTTTAAAATTTGATGGAAAGGTTTCTTTTTTGAAGAAAATTCTATTTAGTAAATACAACAAATACCCCATAGAATCTAAGAATTTAAATTTAGTAAGAGTTAAAAAATTAAACTTTTTATGAAAAAAATCTTTCTCGTATCTTCTAAAATGTCCTACGGCTTTGTCTAAATTACTATATATTTTTTGGTGTGCAGGAGCCATTATTATAAGATAACCACCCTTAGCTAGTTTTTTCGTCGCCTCTTCTATTTCTTTAATATCGTCTTCTATATGTTCTAAAACATGAAGATACATAATTGTGTTAAATTTATTTTCGATTTCACTTACTGGTTTGTTTAAGACTTTAATATTTTTTTTATTTTGAAAAATATCGTTAAGTGTAAAGATATTTTTTTTATCGGTATCAGTCAAAGTTATACTTTTCAAAGATGGCTCATAATAATTTCTTGTGAAACTTCCACATCCAGCTCCAACTTCTAAAATATCTCCTTTAATGAATTTTTTTATATTAGACAAGCAATATCTTATGTGAAAATTTGCTTTATCGAATCTCTCGGTTGCAGTTTCTGGATAATTTTCCATTTTAAAATATGTTATTTTAAATTAATTTGTTATTAATATTCAATGAATATCTTTGTTCAAAATAAATCAATTTTTAAATATTTAACACATTTTTTTATTATAATACTTTGTTCTTTTTTTATAAATTTTTATTACGCCAGTATTGGAGCGTTCCCAATCGATACATTTTTACACTATGACTCAGCTTATAGAATTTTAAATAAAGAGTATCCAATCAGAGATTTTTGGGTAGTTTCAGGATTTACGATTGACTTTTTTCAAGCATTTTTTTTTAAGGTTTTTGGTGTTAATTGGTTTTCGTACACGTTGCACTCATCTTTATTTAATTGTTTGATTGGAGTGATGGCATATAATTTTTTTTTAGGTTTAAAAATAAATGGCTCAAAATCTCTATTTTACACTTTATGTCTAGTAACTCTGGCTTACACAATTTCAGGCACTCCATTTGTTGATCAACATGCAGTTTTTTTTCTACTTATTACTACTTTTTTAATTTTAAGTTTTGTCTCAAATCCTAAAAAAAATTATTTATTAAATATTGCAATTTTAACATTTTTCCTAAGTTTTCTCTCTAAACAAGTCCCAAGTGTTTACGCATTTATTTTTTTTGCACCTATTATGATTTACTATTTTATAAAGACAAAAAATTTAAAGATAATAAAATCAATTTTATTTTATTCACTAATATTTATATTAATTTTTTATTTTGTCTTATTAAGCTTACAGATAGATTTAAAATTATTTTTTGATGAGTATATAAATTTTCCAAGATCAATTGGAGCCAAAAGGTTTAATATTTTAGATTATTCTTTAGTTAGTTTCTTTAATAAATATAAATTTATTATTTTACCAATTCTTTTAATATTTTTAATTAAAATTATAAATTTCAAACTTAAAAAGAGGTTAGATTTAAATGATCTTATAAAACTTTTAATAATTTTTTCTTACACCTTTAGCTTAGTTTTTCACCAGCTTATGACAAAAAATCAAATCTTTATTTATTTTTTAATACCAATTTTATTTGCATTTTTAGATACCGAATTCAGCCAAATTAATACAAGATTTAAAAAAATTATTTCAATGTTTTTTATTTTTTTACTGCTATTTGTTACTATTAAATATCATTTAAGATTTAACGAAAATAGAAAATTTCACGAATTATCTCAAACGGATCTTTCCCTTGCTGTTGAAGCGGGAATTCTTGATCAAAGTTTGAAAGGGTTAAAATGGGTGAATCCTTTTTTTATTGGCAATCCATTAGATGAAATTTCAATTTTAAAAAGAGGTATAAAAGAATTAAATAATTCTAAAAATGAGATAATGTTAATAACTAATTATTTATTTATTGATTCAATAACTAAAAATAAAATGCACTATCCTAGCAGAGCTATAACAAGCGATGGAACAACTTTTCCATTAAAAGGATCTAAGTACTTTGATAATTATAAAGTTTTTCTAAAAAATATTATTAAAAAAAATGAAATTAAAAAAGTTTACTTTTTTAAACATGAGTCAATTCCGCAAAAACATTTTACAAATTATTTCAACAAAGAATGCTACAATTTAGAAGACGAAGAGGAATCATTGTTCATTAAATATAAGGTAACGTGTTTAAATTAATTTTATTTGATATTTATTATACCTAGACAAATTTTCTATAAGATGTTTTTTTCTTATTAAATATATCAAGATATAAAGAAAAAAAGACAAAAAAATATATATTGTTTTAATGAATAAAAACTTATTAAAAAATATTAGAATAAAGATAAAATAAATAATTGTAGTTAAAATAATTCTTTTCAAAAATAGAGTATTTATTCTTAATGAATGTTCGATTAAATCTAATAGATTAAGATTTGAATTGTCAAAATATCTCTTCCCCCTTTTTGCGTATATTCTAATTATTTTACAATTTTTTATTACGGAACTCGAGTGCGCAAAGCATGATTGGTTATCATATAAAATATTTTTTATATTTGATGAATAAAAGGATGTGAAATTACCAAATGATATCCATTTATAGGTAAGTAAAAAAGTAAAAATTAAATGAATATTGTAAAGCAATCTAACAAAAATCGATTCTTTTCTTTTTTTTCTGTTAGATGTAATCACATAGTCTTTAAACTTATTTGCTAAGGTCAACATCTTCACGATTTCACTGGGCTGATCTTCCCCATCTCCATCCATAACAGTTGTAAAAAAATTTTTATAAGAGGTGTTAAGGTAAGATAATCCAATTGCTATTGCTTTTTGGCTACCGCAATTTTTTCTCAAATTAAGTAATGTTATTTTTTCAATATTATCGAATTTTTTTTTTTTGATAATTATTTTTTTTGTTGAACTGTCATTGACTATCAAAATTTCATTCTTAAAACCCTTTATTTGAGCTAAATTTGAATTAATTTCAAGGAGTAATTGGTTTAGTGAATTCCAATCATTATAAACAGGTATCAAAATTATATGTTTTTGATTTTTCAATCTTTTATTTATTCTTATTTAAGTCACTCTTAATCTTACTTAAAAATTTGTTTATTATTTTAGCGTCCTCAGGTTTGATATAGTCTTCTTTTGTTAAGGCAACTTTCATCTCGTCCTTAATCTTCTCTTTTATAATTTCTATAGAATTTTTAGAAACTTTCTCATTTATCAAATAGTCAATTTTTTTGGAAACATAGCCATAGCTTAGATGGAAAGCTAATAAAAATAAGAAAAAAACTAAAACTGATTTATAAAAGAACAACTTCATAACCTAATCTCTTTCGTAAATTTCATAAATAATTAGTTTCCCCTTTTTTTTAGTATAAATTTTACTAAAATTTTTAGGAACTTCATATTTTTTTATTAGGTTAGAGTTTACTTCAGATATGTTGTTTTTAAATATATAATCAGCTAGAATGTAATTTTGTCCAACAATATTGAATTTTTGGCTCAATTTTTTTGGCAGCGCTTCCAAACCTCTTTGAATTGGTGTGTGACTAGCTACAGCTATGATAAAATTTTCTTTGTCATCTATTTCTAGAATTTTTTCAAAAAAATCTTTCGAAGCTATTCCGTGATAATCCCCTTCATAGTTATTAATTATCTTAGAGTTTAAAATACTGTTAAAATAAATACTTTGATAAGGATGAGTTAAAAAGATTGAAAGTAAATTATAAAATACTGCAGCTAAGGAAATAATAAAATATGTAGCTTTAAAGATATTTCTCTTTCTTAAACTTATTTTCAAAAAATATAAAAAATTTATTGCAAAGTAGATGAAAAAGATATTAAAAAAATATAATAATCTCCATCCATTGTACAAAGGAGCATTAAGTAATAAGAAAAGCATGAAAAAAGTAATAAAAAATATCAAAATAATGAAATCTTTTTCCTCTTTTGTGCTTCTCCATAAATCATTATAGATCAATTCTGTTTTTATTTTTGTGTATCTTCTTAAAAGTCTGTAAAAATAAGATAAAATTCCAAAAAAAGATAATCCTGATAATATTAATGGAGATGAAATAAATATCCAATTAAAGATATAAATATCTGGAATTATTCTATTTGAAATATAATCGCCCCCATAAAAGATTTTAACATCAATTAAATCTCTAGTTAAATATCTGAATAGATCCAAAAAGTTTTTTAATGGATCAGACCATAAATACGGCCAAAACATATAAAGACAAACAATAAAAAAAATTAAATAAAAAATTAATTTTTTTGTATCTTCTACCAAGTTTTTTTTGAAGAAATTTTTTACTATAATCAAAAATATAAAGATAATTGGTATTAATAATGAAAATATTCTTAAGTTAACTGATAAGGATGAAAACAAAGCTAATAAAAGTAAATTTTTATAATTTAATTTATCAATAGATTGGAAAAAAAAATAAAGAGAAATAGTAAAAAAAGAAAGATATAAAACATCCTTATACAAAAAACTATCACCAAATATTCTTGGAGTAGTCAAATAAAGTATCAATCCAATTATGCTTAGGAAAAAACTGTCGTAACGCTTTAGTATAATTTTATAAAAAAAAAATGAACTTATAAGAAATATCAAAAAACTTAAAAAATGTTTTAAGTAGTAAATCGTCTTTACATCATCTATGTTAAATACTATTTCTATTAAAGCAGCCGGTAAGTCTAAAACAATACCATACCTATTAAAATAAGACGGTCTATTTAAAGTATAATCAAAAATGCTACTCATTTTTGTTTCAGTAACTTGTTTTAAATATTCAAATCCAAATACATCTGAAATATAATTCAGCCAAAAATGACCATTTAATCTGTGAAATTTTTCTTCAATGTGAATTCCAAAATCTTCAAGTATTAAGAAGGTTAAAATAAATGCAGTAAAATAAAAAAAAATTAAAAAAAAAGTATTTTTTTGTTTATAAAGATTTAATTTCATTATATTGAATAACTTCAAATTTAAATATACGTAACTTTATCTTATATATAGTTAAATTTTAATATTAATTATGAACATTCATGAACATCAAGCTAAAGAAATTTTAAGAGAATATGGAGCGCCAGTATCTACCGGGATTGTTATCCAATCATTAGATGAAATAGATGAAAAAGTAGCAAAACTTAAAGCCAAGACATTTGTATTAAAGGCACAAATTCATGCAGGTGGAAGAGGTAAAGCTGGAGGAGTAAAACTTATTAAGAGCAAATCTGATTTAATTAAAGAAGCCAAACTCATGATGGGTAAAATTCTTGTAACTCATCAAACTGGATCGAGTGGAAAAAAGGTTAAAAGACTATATATAGAGGAAGCATCTGAAATTTCTAAAGAATTTTATCTTTCTTGTGTAGTTGATAGAGACAGTTCGAAATTGGCCTTCATTAGCAGTACTGAAGGCGGTATGGATATAGAACTAGTTGCAAAAGAAAATCCTGAAAAAATTAGTACGGTAAAAATAGATTTTAAAGAAGAGGGGCCAAATAATCAGGAAATAGAAAAAATTATTTCAATTTTTAATTTTAACAATGATCAAAAAACTTCGGTAACAAAATTAATAAAATCTATTTATAAAATTGTAATTGAAAAAGATGCAAGTCTTATTGAAATCAATCCTCTAATAATTACAAAGGATGAAAAGATCATATGTTTAGATGCAAAAATGAATTTTGATGATAACGCGATGTTTAGAAGACCTGAAATTCTAAAATTAAGAGACTTAAACGAAGAAGATCCGATGGAGATCGAAGCAAGCAAACATGATCTGGCGTATATTAAATTAAATGGCTCTATAGGCTGTATGGTAAACGGTGCCGGATTAGCAATGGCTACAATGGACATAATTAAATTATATGGACATGAACCAGCAAATTTTTTAGATGTAGGAGGAGGAGCTTCTAAAGAAAAAGTTACAGCTGCTTTTAAATTAATCTTGGCTGACAAAAATGTAAAAGGAATTTTAATAAATATATTTGGTGGTATTATGAGATGCGATATTCTTGCTCAAGGTGTTGTGGATGCAGTTAAACAAGTTAACTTGTCTGTTCCTCTGGTAGTTAGATTAGCTGGTACAAACTTTGAAGAGGGAAAAGATATTCTTGATAAATCTAAATTAAAGATTCTTTCAGCAACAGACCTCAATGATGCTGCAAAAAAAATAGTAAAGGCAATAAAATAAATGTCTGTTCTTATAAACAAAAATACGAAAGTAATTTGCCAAGGTTTCACAGGAGCACACGGCACATTTCATTCAGAACAAGCCTTGAAATATGGAACTAAACTAGTTGGTGGAGTAACTCCTAATAAAGGAGGTCAAAAACATTTAGATCTTCCTGTTTTTAATACTGTGCAGGAAGCAAAAGATCAAACTTCTGCTAACGCTACAATGATTTATGTACCACCGAAATTTGCTGGCCAAGCAATAATTGAGGCTATAGAGGCAAGTATGGAGCTAATTGTTTGTATAACAGAGGGGATACCAGTTCTAGATATGCTTAAAGTTAAAAAAGTATTAAAAAAAAGTAAATCAAGACTGATTGGACCAAACTGCCCAGGAATTATAACTCCAGAAGAATGTAAAATAGGTATTATGCCAGGAAATATACATAAAAAAGGTTCAGTTGGAATAGTATCAAGATCAGGCACTTTAACTTATGAGGCTGTAGCTCAAACCACCTCTAATGGAATAGGTCAATCAACTTGTATAGGAATTGGTGGAGACCCTATAAATGGAACAAATTTTATTGATTGCCTTGAGCTTTTTTTAAAGGATGAAGAAACTAAATCTATAATTATGATAGGAGAAATAGGAGGAACTGCAGAAGAAGATGCAGCAGATTTTTTAAAAAAGCAAAAAACTAAAAAAACTATAGTTGGTTTTATTGCTGGTTTGACCGCACCTCCAGGAAGACGAATGGGGCACGCTGGAGCTATTATTTCAGGAGGAAAAGGAGGTGCAGAAGACAAAATTGAAGTTATGAAATCCGCTGGAATTACTATCTCAAAATCACCTGCAGACATTGGTAAAACACTGTTTGATAAACTTAATGGTTGATTTTATAATTTTATGTTAAAATAATTTATTAATGTCATCTTCAGATAATAATATAATATTTAAGAAAACATCTTTTTTATCAGGAGTAAATTCTGAGTTTATAAATCAGTTATATTCTGACTACTTATCAGATCCTCAATCTTTACCAGAAGGATGGAGAAAATTTTTTGAGGGTTTAAGTGAGGATGAAAAGCTTATTTTAGAAGATTTAAATGGTCCAAGTTGGTCACCTGAAAAAAAATTAAAAAAAATCAATCTCAAAGATACAAAAGAAAAAATAGAAAAGGATTTTGAAAACCTAGATTTAAATATAAAATCAATTAAAGAAGCCTCAAAAGACTCTGTTCGAGCAATTATGTTAATAAGAGCTTATCGAATCAGAGGTCATCTAATAGCAAATTTAGATCCTTTGGCTATTCAAAAAAAAGAGGAACATCCTGAACTCAGGCCAGAAAATTACGGGTTTACTAAAAAAGATTATAATAGAAAAATTTTTCTAGATGGTGTCCTAGGATTACAATACGCTAATTTAAGTCAGATTTTAGATATATTAAAAAGAACTTATTGCTCTACGATAGGTTATGAATTTATGCATATGGGTGATCCAGATGAAAAGGCCTGGATTAGAGATAGAATAGAAGGTCCAAAAAAAGAAATTGTCTTCACAGAAAATGGAAAAAAAGCAATTTTGAATAAGATTATTCAAGCAGAAGGATTTGAAAAATATTTACATGTAAAATTTGTCGGAACAAAAAGATTTGGTCTTGATGGAGGAGAGTCACTTATACCTGCTTTGGAACAAATAATTAAAAGAGGTGGAAATTTAGGAGTAAAAGAAATCAAAATTGGTATGCCACATCGAGGAAGACTAAATGTTTTGGCTAATGTGATGGGAAAACCCTTTACAGCTATATTTAGCGAATTTTTTGGAAAATCAGTCAATGCAAGTAAGGATTTTGAGGGAGATGTTAAGTATCATCTCGGCGCTTCATCTAATAGAGAATTTGATGGAAACTCTGTTCATATTAGTTTGACAGATAATCCTTCACATTTAGAAGCAGTAAATCCAGTTGTATTAGGCCAAGTTAGAGCAAAACAATTTTTTCATAAAGATAAAGAAAGAAAAAAAGTTATACCAGTATTAATTCATGGAGACGCAGCTTTTGCCGGTCAAGGAATTGTTGCAGAGTGTTTCGCAATGTCTGGTCTTCCAGGACATAACATTGGAGGAACAATACATATAATAGTTAATAATCAGATAGGATTTACAACGGCTCCTAGATTTGCTCGATCTTCTCCATACCCATCAGATGTTGCCAAAATCGCTCAAGCTCCTATTTTTCACGTTAATGGCGATGACCCAGAAGCGGTAGTGCATTGCGCAAAAATAGCCACTGAGTTTAGGCAAAAATTCAATCGAGACGTAGTGATAGATATGGTTTGTTATAGACGTTTCGGTCACAACGAGGGGGATGAACCCTCATTTACACAACCAATTATGTATAAAAAAATCAAGTCTCATCCCACTACTTTAACAATATACGGAAAAAGATTATCTCAAGAAGGATTGAGTTCGACTGAAAAATTACAAAAGGAAAGAGTTAATTTTAAAGAATACTTAGAAAAAGAATTTGTCACGTCAAAAAATTATAAATCAGAATTAAAGTGGTTTGATGGCGCTTGGTCAAGGTTTAAGCCTGGCTTAGGAAAGGACAAGAGGGGTGTGAGTGGAGTAAATGAAAGAAAATTAAAAGAAGTTGGAAAAAAAATTTTTAATATACCCTCTAATTTTAGTGCACACAAAACCCTTAAAAGAGTATTTGATCTCAGAAATCAAATGCTTTTTGAGGGTAAAATTGATTGGTCTTCAGCTGAAAGTCTTGCAATTGGAACATTATTAACAGAGGGATTTTCAGTAAGGCTATCAGGACAAGACTCTGGGAGGGGAACTTTCAGTCAAAGACATGCTATTTTAAGAAATCAAGAAAACCATGACAGATATATTCCAGTGAATCATATAGATAAAGTGCAAATGAAATTTGAGGTAATTGACAGTTTATTATCTGAGCTAGCTGTATTAGGATTTGAATTCGGTTATTCATTATCTGAGCCGGAAACTTTAGTATTATGGGAAGCTCAATTTGGTGATTTCGCCAATGGTGGGCAAGTTATTATTGACCAATTTATCTCTTCTTCAGAATCAAAATGGGGTAGAGCTAGTGGTCTTGTGATGTTATTACCTCATGGTTATGAGGGACAAGGTCCAGAGCATTCATCTGCAAGACTTGAGAGATTCCTCCAGCTTTGTGCTGGTGAAAATATGCAAGTTGTAAACTGCACAACACCTTCAAATTATTTTCATGTTTTGAGAAGACAAATGCATAGAGAATTTAGAAAACCTTTGATAGTTATGACACCAAAATCTTTGTTGAGACACAAGAGATGTATTTCATCAATTTCTGAATTTACCTCAAAAAGTTCATTTCATAGAGTTTTGGAAGACGATGCATATATTAAAAAAAATAAATTGATTAATTTAGCTAATGATAAAAAAATAAAAAAAGTAGTAATGTGTTCCGGAAAAATTTATTATGACTTGATCGAAGCAAGAGAAAAAGCTAAGAATAATAAAGTAGTTTTTATTAGGCTTGAACAATTATATCCATTTCCAGCTAAAACGTTGGCGAACGTTTTAAAAAGATATAAAAGTTCTAAATTTGTATGGTGTCAAGAAGAACCAAAAAATATGGGAGCGTGGAATACTGTAAGAAATTATATTGATAGAACCTTGGAAATAATAAACTTAAAAGATATTAACGTAAAATACATAGGTAGAAAGGCATCTTCTACCACTGCGACTGGAAACGCAAATAAACATCTTGCACAACAAAAAGAAATATTAGAAAAGATACTTAAAGAATA
>MDTG01056974.1_pt1 | contig 11251 bp, 9 predicted proteins | sample 811421 | NCBI WGS metagenome assembly MDTG01 (sample SAMN05326645, study PRJNA326480) | marine metagenome | isolation source: seawater | place: Pacific Ocean: South East | collected 2011
CCTTTGGCTGTTGATACGACTTTTGATGTTCGATTAAAAGACGACCTAGTCAATTCTGAATTGGGGGTTGCTCCGATTGTAGGTATCGTTTTACTCGTAGTTTTTGGTTCATTAGTTGCTGGAGCACTGCCTCTTGGCGTGGGATTCTTAACTGTAATAAGCGCGATGGGTATTACGATATGGCTATCAACACTTGAATCAGTTCCAGTGAATAATTTCGCTTCAAATATCATTACTCTATTGGGATTAGGAGTTTCAATCGATTATTCATTATTTATGATTTATCGCTACAGAGAAGAATTAGCAAACGGTCGGGATATTCGTATTGCTATTGCAATCACTACTGCCACAGCAGGTCGAGCTGTATTCTTTTCCGGATTAACAGTTGCAGTAGGACTTCTTGGTCTGCTATTTTTTGAAAATACAGGCGCACCTTCCTTGGGTATTGGTGGGACTTTGGGTGTATCAATGGCAATGCTAACATCGGTGGTATTTCTACCTGCTTTGTTTGCTCATTTAGGCCCTAAAATAAATGCTATTCGCATCCCATTCGGTATGAAAGATACTGTTGCTGAAGACGGCATGTGGTCTTGGATTGCAAAAAATGTAATGCAAAGACCGCTATCAATTCTGGTTCCAATATTGATTCTCCTTGTTGCAGCAGGAACACCATTCTTGCAAGCGGAATATGGTGTAGCTAGTATCCGCTCTCTTCCCCCAGATGATATGGCTAGAGAAGGATTAGAGGAGATGTCGTCTGTCTGGGTTGAAAGTACGGATAATTCGATGTTCATAATCATAGAAACTAATCCTGAAGAAGTTTTACTGGAAGAAAATCTCCGAAGTGTTCATGCGTTTGCTAGTGAATTATTTCAGCGTGAAGAAGTGCTATCTGTAATCGCTCCTGGATTTTTCGATCCAAACGTCGATGCAAACCAAACAGTCCAATTTTGGTTAGCCCCTGAATTGCCTCCTGCACAATCTGCGCAACGGGATGTTCTTAGAGATAATTTCATCAGTCAGAAAACCAATCACACATACTTACTAGTCACACTATCTGACGACTGGAACACACTTGAAGCCCGAGACTTTGTTAAAAGTTTGAGACAAGATAGAGAAGCAAATAATATCGACATAATGGGTGTAGATAAGGATTCAATAATTATTGGAGGCTTGGTTGCTTACAATCTCGATGTATTAGATGCAGTAGTCGAAAATCTTCCGATATCTATTGCATTCATATTTATCTCAACATGTATTCTGATCTTCATCCAAGTTAGATCTGTTATAATACCAATCAAAGCAATTGTGATGAATATTTTGAGTGTCACAGCTACTTTCGGAATGTTAGTATTTGTTTTCCAAGAAGGAGGATGGGGATTAGATGAAATAATGAATTTCACTCCTCAACCAATAGATCCTACCACCCCTGTAATGTTATTCTGTATCGTGTTTGGGTTATCAATGGACTATGAAGTACTTATGCTATCTAGAATACATGAAGAATGGGAGAAAACTGGTGACAATACATTGGCTGTTGCAAATGGTCTTCAAAAGACTGGTAGATTAGTTACAGCAGCGGCCCTAATCATGATGTTAGTGTTTGCAGCTCAGATATTTGCATCAGTGGCTATAATCAAACAATTTGGATTAGGTTTGGCACTAGCCATTTTTATTGATGCAACATTAGTTCGTGCTCTGGTAGTTCCATCAACAATGAGATTGATGGGAACATTGAATTGGTGGGCCCCATCATTCATGCAAAGAAAGAAAAATAACGATTTTGAAGAAAAATCAACAGAGATCTGAACCTAATTCATCTAATAACATTAGCAATTCACCGTCTTCCGGCATATGCATTATTGCTTGTTGGGCAGCAAAAAATGCAGCTCTTGAATTGCGTTGCATCAAATGTGCTCTGGCCATATTAGACCAAGGATGACCAGGACTCAACGATCTTTCAGCATTAATCGCTGCCCTAAACCAAGCCATTGCATCGTCTACCCTCCTTTTTGACAATAACAACGCTCCAATATCATTCCATGGATCGCCTAAATTAGAGTCGGTTTCGATGGCTCTCCGACACCATGCCATTGCCTCTTCATCTTCTCCACGAATACCGTATGTCCAACCAATCATAGTTGCTGCTTCAGCAGAAGGCCGCAAATTGTATGAAGCACCAAAATGTTCAGCAGCATATTCAAACATCCCTATATTTTGCATGATATTACCCATCCGAAAAAGCCGATCAGCCATTACAGCATCCAAATCAGTAGAATCACAATCAATTTCCATCGATACCCATAATTGATCCATGGCCTCTAGCAGACGAATAGGCCCCGCCCTATCTCTAAGTGAATGATCTCCGATTCCAATCCAAGAATTATCTCTCGAGGCTTCTCCAATTTCTGCTCTTAACTGTAAATCAGAGAGCCCCCCACTCGATGCGATATCAGAGATACTTCTGTATATCCGTGGGTCTATTTCATCAGCAGCCCACATTGTAACAGATTCAACAAATAACCCTCCTTCTTCATTCGGAGTTACTGCTTTGATCAGAGATGCCCCCTCGGGTCCAACTGATACTACCCCTACTCCACGGCCGCTTAATCTTCTCATTAACCGCCGCGGAAACTCTTGACATGCACCGGTTACTAGAATACGATCCCACTCTTCTCCACTCGCTTCAATATCGGAGATTTTAACACGATTAATTCCATGAAATTCTATATAACAATCAAGATCTGCTGCTAATATATCTAAATCCCTTTCTTCCCAATTATTTTCTAGAAAATTCCTTCTTTCCTCGTCTGCCTCAATAATACATATTTCAGCTGCACCAAGTCTCAAGATCAATTCTGTCCACCAATTTCCTCTTGGCCCAACCAACAAAACTTTCTCGTTATTTTCCATTTGAAGTAGTTGCATAATTTGAACGGTTTCATAATGCCCTGGTAAGAGTGCCCCTCTTTCATCAGCATATTTCCACCAAGGGAGTGTCAACGCCGATGCTGCTAATCCAGGTATTCCCAATCCACTAGGTAATGGCCAAAGAGCAAGACTTCGATTTGATGCTAACATTGCATCTCGCACATTATCGTCAATTAATACACCATTTTCTTCCAGTCGTTCGATTACAATTTTTTCTGATGGGAGAATAGGATATTCATTACACATAGGTAGACTTAACAAATCACAATCTGAACCGTCAAATTCATCCCAATTTGAAGCCACAAACGGAAAAATGTAAGCAAGGACTTGAACTACACTGGTGAAATCGTCCGTAAGTTACGTTTTTTGACACTCGTTTTTCATGCCGGATAAAAAACAATATCATCAACTGAATTGACAACAAAGTCCGGAGTCCACGAATAATTCTCAACATCTTCTTTCGTCGCCTCACCAGATAAAACAAGTACGCTCACCACCCCAGATGATCTTGCCATTTCCATATCAGTGTACAACCTATCTCCAATCATGGCAACCTCAGATGGTTCAACTCCCTCAATATCTAATCTTCCTAATATCATTTCAGGTCTTGGCTTTCCCGTAATAATTGTAGCTTGAACACCAGTTGTAAGTTCAATCATTTTCAATATTGCACCTACATCAGGCAATCCCCCATCCGGAGAAGGACAAACAATATCTGGATGAGTAGCTACTAATGGAATATTTTGATGAATTAGAGATGTAGCCTTACTCAATTTTTCATAAGTCAATTCTGTATCATAACCCAATACAACACAATCAACATCATCCTCTAGACATTCAATCCCATTTTCAACCATCATATCCTTCATACCTTTTGTTCCTAGACAGTAAATTTTTGTCCAATTCTTCATCTTTAGCCATTGAATACAATCATGTGTTGAGAGTAAAACATCATCTGTACAGGCATCGATTCCCATTGAATTTAATTTCATTACATATTCATTTACTGATTTACTAGAGTTGTTGGACAAAAAAATAGTCTTGATACCATTTTCATGACATCGTCGAATGAAATCCACTGCGCCAGGGATAGGTGTTCCTCCCAAATGAACAGTCCCATCCAAGTCTAATAGAACTATTTTCATTCCCTCAGGAAGAGATATCATCTTCTCACTCACAAAATAATATTTCTAAATAACCACAATGGACTATGCAGTTTTTTTTGCGCTTCTTTGGAAGCCAACGCATCCGTTAAAGCATCCTGTAGAGCTGGGCGTTTTGCCGCCTTTTTCACAAACATATTCATCAAACGTTTCCTCTTTACAATTTTTTGAATTTTGAAGGAATTACTTAATTCGGGGCCCAATGCATCCCAAAGCCTCTCCATATATTCGCTTGCCATATCCTCAGGAAAACCATCAGCATGATTGGAAGAATCAAACAAAGATACTGCTAATTTAGCGGATAACAATGCATTACCCACTCCTTCTCCACTAAATGGGTCAACTAAGCTCGCAGAATCTCCAACACATACTGCTCCGGCCATCGCAGTTCGTCTGGGTTGCAATTTCTGTCCTTTCCTTGGGCTTCCAAATGGGAGTTGCCACCCTCTCCCACTCCCTTTCACCATTGTAGCATTTTCAAATCGTTCTTTGAATAATGGGTGCTCATTAATGAGTTTGTGCTGCAGTTTCCGCAAGGATTTCTTGTCGCCCTTCTGTTTTCTTTGTTCAGATATAACCATTCCAATTCCAACATTTACAACTCCCTTTTGTACAGGGAAAATCCACCAATACCCAGGTATCACATCGTCTACGAAATGCAATTCAATAGATCCTTCTTCTTCACCAACGCCCTTTACTCCAGTCCAATATTCTCGATATGCACCACAATAGTGGTCATTGTCTTGTAAAACATCCCCATTTAGTTCTTCAACAATTTTCTTGGCTACAGGACATTTCCAACCTCCTGCTCCAATTACTAATGGAGCAGAATGAGAGGATACAGATTTCCCTTCAATAACTACTCCTGTAATACGGGGAGAAGGCTCTGATTCATGAACAACTTCTATCACTTTAGTTCCCTGAACAACCTTTCCATTATTCTCAATCACTAATTCAGTAGCTCTTTTGAACATCATATAATCAAATTGTATTCTTGGAAGTGCATAACCCGCCTCCTTTCTTTCTACATCTTCTTTAGGTAACGAGATGGTCACATTCTGCCCATTTGAACTACTAAACAACATACCAGTTACTCGAAAGTGAGGGGTCGCCTCTATCATTTCTTTGACCCCTAATTCTTTGACATGTCGAAGTGATTTTCCTCCAACGGCATCCCCACATATCTTATCTCTGGGCCAAACATCTTTTTCGATGAGTAAGACTTTGTTACCATTCATTGCAGCATATGATGCAGCAGCCGACCCCCCTGGTCCTCCACCTACGACGATGACATCAAAATTTTCACCATCTTGTGGAGCGCTGCCGGTATCGATTGGCACAGTCCAGTCCAGCACCATAGTAGGTGATGAGAACACTCAGGATTTGAACGATTCCTATAGCGGAAGGTTCAATCTATTAACTACTAATCAGAATTTATGTCAGTCATCAAAGTGGTTACTACTCTTCCGAGTTCGATGGAAGAATTTGAAGTAGGAGAATGGTCATATGCATTGCTTTCAGAAAAATTAGTCGGATGTATACAAATTGAAAAAATTAAATCAATGTTTCCTTGGGAGGGAAAAATCAATTCTGAAGAAGAATGGAAAATCACACTAACCACGGATTTAAGTCTAATTGATCAGGTTATTGAAGCAATTCATGCAACTCATCCTTATGATGTACCACAGATCGTTTGGCATGCAGTAAATACAAATCAAGACTATAAGAATTGGATTAATGAGGTAACTACAAATGAATGAAATAGACATCTTAGTAGCATCATCATTAGGATTAGGCTTAGCAGCAGCAAGTGGTTTCCGAGTCTTTATCCCGCCATTTCTTTACGGTCTCTTCTTACGTCTAGATATGGTTCCTATTTCTATTCCAATGACTGGAATTAGTGAGTGGATGGCATCTGACATAGGACTGATTATTTTGGGGGTGGCAATGATTGTAGAAATTCTAGGGTATTATGTCCCTTGGATAGATAATTTACTCGACACAATTGCATCGCCGGCCGCAATTATTGCAGGTGTAATGATGATGTCCTCAACATTATCTGATACTCATCCAGCATTACAATGGGGGGCTTCGATAATCGCAGGAGGCGGAGTATCGGGAACAGTTCAGATTGGTACTGTCGCAACTCGAGCCGTCTCTACGGCTACCACAGGTGGCCTTGCAAATCCTATAGTTTCAACGATTGAAGCAGGCGCTTGTATTGTATGTACTATTTTGGCAATTCTATTACCATTAATCGCTTTACTTCTAGTAATCATATTGGTCGGTTACTCAGGAAAGCAGGTTAACAGACGCTTCTTCAATTACGCATCGAATTCTATTGATGTTGATTGAAATACTCTGAGAATAATTCGACATTATGTCTTGGGAATGGGATTGGAAAACAACATTAAGTCGTAAAATTGCCATCGACGAAGCAATGACTGCTTTAGTAGAATTGTCCCACGAACTTGAACAAGAATTGGGTGAGCCACCTTGGTCATTATCAAAAATATTGGTAGCTGCAATTGAGGCAGACTATGAAAACTCACAATCAGACTCAACTTCACAACTGTCAATACCTGAAATTAATTTGTTTGATTTGTTGAAATCACTTCCTAATTCTACACTTTGGCCTATGATATACACGGGCTTATCACATATTTTATGGTCTAAAACATGGGATATGGAGAGTAATTTAGATCCGAAGGTGTTTGATGCGTTTAAATTAAAACTCGAGAAAGAAGAAGATACAATAGATCATCATGGTTTCAAGAAATTAATAGAAATGGAGAGTTCCACCAAAAAGGATGTAGTAAAAGCCTTATGCAATACAAACAGAATCTCAGAATTAACCATGAACATGATATTAGATAAAATCGAGCAAGTAGAACAGGAAGTTAATATTGTAGGTTTTGAAATTGGTATGGAAGTTCAAAAAGTCAAAAATCTTCCTAAGTTTCTAAATGGACCTGGATGGCCACCATTTGCTAAAGACGATGAAACTGCAATAATCGATAGAATAGATGAATCAGACTCGACTCTCTTCTTGAGATTCCAAGAAAACAAACTTTGGTGGATTAGTTGTGATCTAGTTGAACCAACAAATTCATCATTCAATTAATGATAATTCTAATAATTAGAAACAATTCTATACGTGAATCACTTAACCCATACAATTTATTCATGTCTGTATTACCCTCCCTACAATTGGTGGGGATTATGGACGACGACAAGAAATTCTCGACCAACGCAATTCATTCAGGAACTTACCAAGCAGATGGTGCAGTCAATACTCCAGTATATCTCTCTTCTACATATCGTTTGGATGAAGAACGCTATGCTGGTTGGGCATCCGGTGCACAACACACCCTTCTTTATGCTCGGATATCATCTGTGAATTCTGAAGCAGTTGCTAAGAAAATTGCTGCATTAGAGGGTGCTGAAGATGGTGAAATCTTCTCTAGTGGGATGAGTGCAATATCAACCACTCTCATGGGTCTACTTTCTAGAGGAGATCATGTTGTTGCATCTCCAGATGTATACGGTGGCACATATGGGTTGATGGTGGAAGATCTTCCACGTTTTGGTATAGAAGTAACTATGGCGGACATCAGAGATCCCGCTTCATACGAAGCAGCGATTCAACCGAATACCAAGATGTTGTATAGCGAATCTCTCACTAATCCAACACTGAAAGTCTGTGATTTAGAAGCAATAGCAGCGATTGCTCAACGTCACAATTTAATTTCTGTAGTCGATAATACATTCACATCACCATGGGCAATACAACCAATTTCAATGGGCCATCATTTGGTCATTCATAGTACTACAAAATATCTGAATGGACATTCGGACCATATTGGTGGCGTAGTCGTCGGAAAGAAGGAACTTATTTCTAAAATCTTCTCGAAGAAAATACATTTTGGAGGCTCCGCAGACCCTCATTCATGTTTCATGTTAGAACGGGGAATAAAGACACTAGGCGTTCGAATGCCAACTCATGCATCAAATGCTGCTGAATTAGCACGCAGATTATCGAATCATCCTTTAATTGAGAAAGTAATTCATCCATCCCTACCAGATCATCCTGATTTTGATGTAGCTCAGAGGATTATGCCCAAAGGAACTGGTATGCTGGCCTTTGTCATAAATGGAGATGATCAAGACGCTATGAAATTCATGTCCCGCCTTTCAATTATTTTTGAGGCAACAAGCCTTGGTGGAGTCGAGTCGCTCATTGAAGTCCCAGCAACTTCTTCACACATGTTCGTTCCACCAGAAGTACGGTTAGAATCTGGAATAAATCCTGGTTTCGTTCGATTAAGTGTTGGACTGGAAGATGTAGAGGACCTCTGGTCAGATATTTCATCAGCCTTGGAAGGATAATTCTCTAACATAATGAGATGAAATAACCCCAATATTGTGATTTAGATGAGTTTGGTATTAGTACATACCAAATTATTGTTTGTAGCGTTTATTTGGGGTCTTGGTTGGACTGCAGGCAGAGTTATTGCAACTGATTTCCCGCCTATTACAGCAGCATGGTTACGGTATATTGTGGCAGTAAGTTTGTTCTTTCTTTGGTTACACCTTTCCAAGAAATTCAAAATTCCAACACGTGGAGAGTGGAAAAGGTTGTTCTTTATTGGATTTTGTTCAACATTTCTTTATCAATTATTTTTCATGTTTGGAATGAAATATACTGCTGCAGGAGACGCATCGCTTATGATAACCTTCAATCCAATTTTAACCGCTCTTTTAGCCATACCATTTCTTGGAGAGAAAATGACGAAAAGATTGGGAATTGGACTAATACTATCTTTAATCGGTGTACTAATTCTTTTCATATATTCTCCAAATGTGGATATTCCATCATCTGAGAGAATCATTGGTAATTTCCTAATAATTGGTGCGGCGTTTGCATGGGCATCGTCAACTATTTTGAAAAAAAAGGCTATGGTTAGTAGCACTTCGGATTCAGATACTCCTCTTTCTCCGCTTCAACTGACTGTTTGGTCATCCGTTATTGGTTTGTTCATATTGACTCCCTGGGCTGGTATTGAATTATTAGACGTGGGGATACCGAATTTTACAAACGGGGTTATTATTTCGATACTATTCTTGGCAGTCTTTTCCACCGTATTGTCATATGTGTGGTTTGCAGAAGGCGTCAAAACAATAGGGGCCAACAAGGCTACATTGTATGTGTATCTTATCCCACTATTCGGAATATTATCTGGCTGGATCCTTATTGGCGAAAAATTAGGATTTTCTCTAGTTGTTGCTTTTGTATTTATAGTTGGAGGCGTTGCCATTGCACAGAGCACTCATCAGGATTTTAAATCTAAGTGAGTACAGTGATGAAAGAAAATGGTACAAAATAAATTTGGTAGCATTTTGGATTATTCTTCCTCTGATTTCCTAAATCTCAGTTCACCTGAACTACGTATTCTACCAACTTGGTATATTAGAAAACCAATGGAGAACAGAATCATAAGTTCAAGTCCTAGGAACTTAGGATTAAATCCTTCAGAATTAGCCTGATTCAAAATTTCGGTCTGATTATCTGTATTATTTTCTAATCCCGACTCAATTATGAGTGGCTCGACGTTCACGGTCCCAACCATTCCCACACTTTCATGCGGTTCACAAACGAATTCATACGTACCATTTTCTCCAACATTGAATGTATATGAATAGTCGACGTTTCTAGAGGGCTCACCTGAATCGAACAATCCATTAGATTCTACTGCATTATGTGGCAGTAATTCTCCACTCCAGAAGAATCGTATCGTATCTCCTTCATTCAGTGTCACTTCTGAAGGTGAGAATCTAAGATTCGTACTATCGACACTGATTATTACAACCTCACTATCTTGATCTGATTGCTCTTCAGCCAGTGTTGTAGGGCTTAGTATAACAAACAATACTAAACAAAAAAGGACAAAAATAGACTTGTTCACAAATGCGGGAAGAATTTCGAAGGTATTAATTGATGTATTGTTGTCAATCCTCAAAACTAGGCAATTCTGCATTATTTCCCATGGTTTTTGCCAAGGATTTCATGACTTCCGCATATTTCTTTTTACTCCCACTTCCTTCGATTAATTTGACACTCTCACCCCATAAATCATGTATCAAACGAATCCAATCACCACCTTTGTCTCTAGCCACTTCATCGAATCTCCAAGCTTCAGATTCTGCTTTATCATGTGAGGATAACCAGGCCCATCCAATGGCAGACTCATTCACATCTGACCTCTTTCGTACCATTCCAATTGTAGATCCTATCCCGTCAGCATGTGCTTTACAAATTAATTCATGAGCAAAATTAAGTGGTTTTGGCAATTCTTGATTAATCCACGGAAGAACATTCAGTCTAGCCTTAGTTTTTCGTTGTGAATCTATATTTTTCAAGAATGCATTAAATCCCTGCATTTTTTTCATTTGACTTGAATGTAATTTATCGGCATCGTCTCCAGTAATAGAAAACAAATCCTCCAGAATGATATGCCCATAATCTTCCCAAAGAGCACTCAAAATATCATGGCCAGCATTCATTTCAATTCTTACTACTTCATCAGGAGATGAGAAAACCACCCCATCTTTTCGAACATGCAATCCCCCCTCCTTTCCATCGATAGCAGTTTGGATTGCACGCTTTTCCAAATCGGTCCCATCAATCGCATTAACTCCCTCTTGGATATCTTTGAACCACTGATGAGAAAGAACAAATCCTTCATCAATTGATGAGGTTACAGCCCCCTTTAATTTCCCTACCAAGTCCTTATCAGTTATCTGGAGATCCCCCCAAGCCTCCAGAATTTCTTCGACAGCATCATCAGAGACTGATGGTAATTCAAGATCTTCCGGCCATCCTTTAGGAATCCACATCCAATCAATGTGTGCAATTCTAGTTAACTTTGGAGGCAGCATTCGTAATGATAAGTGCCCTACAAACCCAGTGTCGCTAGCCGTCAACTGTGTTGAGTCAATTCCAACTACAGTTCCATCATTGAAAGTTATTCTTAACCATCCTCCTTCAGTAATTTTTGAACAGTCAATATCTTGTTTACTCAATCCTTTGGATAACCAGATTTCGTTATCTTCCTCATTATTTGACAATTTAATTGGAGCACTTCTTAATCCCGAAG
>MDTG01076451.1_pt1 | contig 11251 bp, 6 predicted proteins | sample 811421 | NCBI WGS metagenome assembly MDTG01 (sample SAMN05326645, study PRJNA326480) | marine metagenome | isolation source: seawater | place: Pacific Ocean: South East | collected 2011
ATATGAAATACAGAATAGAATTTGATAGTATTGGAAAAATAAAGGTTCCTGGTGATAAGTATTGGGGTGCTTCAACTGAAAGATCGAATAAATATTTTAATATAGGAGATTTTTTAGTTAGACCTTTAGTAATTCATTCAATTGCAGTTATAAAAAAAGCTGCTGCGATTGTTAATACTGAAAATAAAGATTTAGATGCTAAATTAAGTAAATACATTATTAAAGCTGCTGATGAAGTAATTATAGGTAAGCACGATAGTCATTTTCCTTTAAAAGTTTGGCAAACAGGTTCTGGGACGCAAACTAATATGAATGTAAACGAAGTAATTTCAAATAGAGCTATCGAAATGATGGGAGGTAAGTTAGGTTCAAAAAAACCCATTCATCCAAACGATCACGTAAATAAATCTCAATCTACAAATGACGTTTTTCCAACAGCGATGCATATTGCTATTGCTTTAAAAACAAAAGAAAAACTTTTACCCTCATTAAAATTATTAGAGAATGAATTAGCTAAGAAATCTAGAGAATTTAAGAACATAGTTAAGGTTGGCAGAACCCACTTACAAGACGCAACACCTTTAAGTTTGGGCCAAGAATTTTCAGGTTACCATGCTCAACTAAAGCAATGTATAATTAGAATTGAAAATGCTCTAAAAGAAATTTATCATTTAGCCCAAGGTGGCACCGCTGTGGGAACCGGGCTTAATACCAGAAAAAACTTTGATAAAAAAATTGTTAAAGAAATTAGTAAAATCACAAAGCTACCTTTTAAAACTGCTTCAAATAAATTTGCAGCTTTAGCGGCTCATGATGAAATCGTTAATTTTTCTGGAACCTTAAACACAGCTGCGGTGTGTTTAATGAAGATTGCAAATGATATTAGGTTTTTAGGATCAGGGCCAAGGGCTGGTTATGGTGAGCTAATACTGCCCTCAAATGAACCTGGTTCGTCAATTATGCCTGGAAAGGTCAATCCTACTCAATCTGAGGCAGTTACAATGGTTTGTGTAAAAGTGATTGGAAATCACAATGGAATTACTATGGCTGGTTCTCACGGACACTTTGAGTTAAATGTTTTCAAACCTTTAATCATCCATAACATATTGCAATCAATTGAAATTATGAGCGATTCATCTAAAACGTTTGCACTATATTGCGTGAAAGGGATTAAAGCAGATAAAAAAAGAATAAAATATTTATTAGATAATTCTTTGATGTTGGTGACTGCACTAGCTCCAAAAATTGGTTACGATAAAGCAGCATATATTGCTAAAAAAGCTCATGAAAATGGGACAACTTTAAAAGAAGAGGTAATTAAGGCCGGATTAATAAAAGAAAAAGATTACGATACAATTATGAATCCTCTTAAAATGACTAAGCCAAAGTAATTACAAAATCTCTATTATAAATTCTTTAATCTTTTTATAATTAAAAATATTTACTATATTTTCATCAAAAATCTTAGCCTCAAATATCTGTTTAAAATATTTTAAATCTTCCATTGAGGCTTTATAATCATCATTCATTTTAATGGTTTTAAAATTAATTTTATTGTTAAAAATATTAATAGTCCCCTTAACTTCAATTTTAAGAGCTTCTTTTTTTTTGTTGTATTTGACTAAGAACTTTTTTAAAAGTTTTTTCTTGTCTTTAGATAAAATTAAACAGTCAAAATATAAAACTGGATAATCTTGTAAAAGGTTTACATCACCTAGGCATTTAAAAAAATTTTCTTCGATGGAAATTTTTTTTGAATAAAATAATTTTCCATAAATTAAATCGATATTTAGGTCTAAATCATCAATAAGATGATTATCAAATTTTTTTGATTTAAATATTATTTTATTTTTACTATTAAGAACTTTAATCAAATCATTATAAATTAAAATTCTATCTATATTTATATTTTTTATTAACTTTAAATTAATATCTTCTATATTAAAAATTGAATTTGAGAAAAAAAAAGGACTATATTTTATTGTGCTTTTATTTTTAAAGGATAAATTTTTATTTCTAAAATAGGAATTATAAATCTTAATTTTTTTATCATCATAATTAAAATTAAATTTTAAATTTGAATTAAGAAAACTAGACATAAAAATACCACTTATTAGGTTTTTTTTGGTTTCATTTAAATTTATATCTACAGTTATTCCAGTATTAAAGAGTTTAAATTTTATTTTATTAAAATCTTCATTTACTGTAAGTTTAAATTTTTTTTTAAATATTTTTCCTAAAGCGACATTTTTATTATAACCGTAATTTGAAAAATTAATTTTCTCTAAATTCATTAAAGTATTTTCTTTTTTAGCAATTTTTATATTTAGATTAATAAAATTTAATTTTTTTTTAAGTGTATAAATATAGTTAATAAAACTTTTTAAATCAGTGCTTTGTAATAATATTTTATTTTCAATTAGTATTATTTTTTTTGATTCAAAGTTTTCATAATTATAAATACTAAATAATTTTGGGTAAATTTTCATATTAGATGTGCTTATTTTAAGCATAGTTTCATTTATGCTTATATCTGCATTCTGAATTTCAATATTCGGGATCGGTAAAGAATTATATTTAATACCTTCATACTTGTTTAATTTAAGCTTATAATTATCTGATAAGTATTTTTTGATATGGTAATCTTTCTCTTGGAGATCAAGAAAATGTGGAATTGATAAAAATAAAATTACTGAAATAAAAAAAATTCCAAAAAGATACCTTAAATTAAATATAAATTTGAAAAGAACGGAATATTTATTGTGTATTCTTTTGAAAATTATATTTATCATGTTTTTTATTTTTATAACTAGTATATAAAAGATTATTCTCAAGTATGAATAACATAGATAATTTAATTGAAAACCTTAACAAAGAACAAAAAGAAGCGGTTATAAATACTGAAGGTCCAAATTTAATTGTTGCAGGTGCCGGATCAGGCAAAACTCGGGTTTTAACAACAAGACTTATTCATATTATAGATAAAAAAAAAGCCTGGCCTACTCAAATATTGTGTGTCACCTTCACAAATAAGGCTGCAAAAGAAATGCAAAATAGAGTAATGCAATATCTCAAAGGTAGTTCTAATGCTGTACCTTGGCTGGGAACATTTCATTCCATTAGTGTTAAATTCTTAAGACGTCACGCAGAAGCTATGGGGTATAAAAGCAACTTTACAATCTTAGATACAGATGATCAAAAAAAATTAATAAGAAACATTGTTAAGGGCCAAGATCTTGATGCTAAAAAATTTTCTTCGCAGCTAATAATGTACCATATAGACCAATGGAAAAATAAAGGTCTTCTTCCAAAAGATGTAAAATTAGAAAAATCAGGTTCTATAATTAAGTCAATTTTAAAAGTGTATGAGATTTATCAAAGCAAAACTAAAGACTTAAATGCATTTGATTTTGGGGATCTAATTTTATTTTGTGTTAAATTATTTGAAGAACACATAGATATCAGAGAAATATATCAAAATAATTTTAAGTATATTCTTGTAGATGAATTTCAAGACACTAATTTCATTCAAAATAAATGGTTAAATCTATTAGTAAACGAAAAAAAAAATATTTGTTGTGTTGGTGATGATGATCAATCAATATATAGCTGGAGAGGTGCGGAAATTAAAAATTTTCTTACTTTTGATCAAATTTACAAAAACTGTAAAATTTTTAAATTAGAACAGAATTACAGGTCTACAAAAAATATTCTAGAAACAGCTTCTACGTTAATTTCGAACAATTCTAACCGTGTTGGAAAAAAACTATGGTCCTCTGCTGGTCAGGGAGAATTAGTAAAATTAAATTGCTACAGGACAGGAAAAGAAGAAGCTCAGGGTGTGAGTGATATTATTGAACATAATATCAAAAAAAAATATTCTCTTAACGATGTATCAATACTAGTAAGAGCAATTTACCAAACGAGAGAATTTGAAGAGCGTTTTTTACAAGTTGGTATAGGTTATCGTGTCTTAGGTGGTATTAAATTTTATGAACGAACCGAAATAAAAGATGCTGTATCTTACTTAAGAATAATAAATCAAAAATATGATGATTTAGCGCTTGAAAGGGTTATTGGTTCTCCCAAGAGAGGAGTGGGTGAAAGCACTCTAAATCAAATTTATCATTTCGGTAAAAATAATAATCTCTGTTTAGAAGATTCTATCATAAGCATGTTGGAAAAAAATAATTTTAAACCAAAAATAAAAACTTCACTTAATCAGTTGATCAATATGATTATTAAATGGCGCAAAGATTCCTTAAAATTAAAACATTTTGATTTATTAAAACTTGTTCTTGATGAGTCGGGATATTCATCAATGTTAAAAAATAAAAAAGATTTAGAAAATGAGAATAAATTAGAAAATTTAAAAGAATTATTAAGAGCGATGCAAGATTATGATAATATGCAAAATTTTTTAGAACATGTTGCGTTAGCTACCTCTATAGATCAAGAATGGGAAGGAGCAAAAGTAAATTTGATGACTATGCATGCAGCAAAAGGTTTGGAATTTGATGTAGTTTTTTTACCAGGTTGGGAAGAAGGACTCTTTCCTCATCAAAAATCTCTAGAAGAGAAAGGAGATTTTGCTTTAGAGGAAGAAAGAAGGTTAGCTTATGTAGGAATTACAAGAGCTAAAAAAGAAGCTTACTTATCTTTTGCAATGAAAAGAGCTTTCCATGGTGATTGGATGGACGCATTGCCATCTAGATTTATTAATGAAATTCCTGATAATAGTGTTGAAAAGAATGATGTAGGAATTGATAGATCAATTGATGATTTTGATTTTAATCAAGATAGTTCAATTGAATTTAATGAAGAGTACAGGAGTCCAGGTTGGGACAGGTATAAAAAAAATAAAATACTTAAATGGAAAAAATAGAAAAAATTAAAGAAATTTTAAAAAAAGAAAAAATTGATGGTTACATTATACCAAAAAATGATGAATTTTTTGGAGAATACATACCTTCTCAAAAAGATAGGCTCAAACACATATCTAACTTTACAGGCTCATATGGTTTTGCTTTAATTTTAATTAATAAAAATTACTTATTTGTTGATGGCAGATATACGTTACAAGCAAACAATGAAAGCGGGAAGCATTTTGAAATAAAAACAATTCCAAATCTATTGCCTTCTGATATTTTAAAAAATAAAATTCTTAAAATCGGTTTTGACCCCAAATTATTTACTAAAAGAAATTTTCAAATATTGTTTAGTAAGACTAAGTGCAAATATATTCCTTTGAGAGAGAATTTAGTAGATCAATTTTGGAAAAAGAGAGGGGTCTTAAATAGTAAAAAATTTTATAAATTACCAGATAGTTCAGTTGGTGAAAAATATGAGTCAAAAATTAGGAAAATTATTTCTAAAATAAAAAAAAGTAACGCCGACTATCAGTTTATCACTGCAAGTGAAAATAATGCCTGGTTGCTTAATATAAGGGGTGGAGACTCAGAATATTCCCCTATACCAAATAGCTACATTTTAATTAATAAAAGAAATCATATAAATTTTTTTTGTGACTTAAAAAAAATTACGTCATCTTTAAAAAAAAAATTTAATAAAGTAAAGTTTATAGACATAGGTTATATTGATAAATTTCTTTTAAAAATAAAAAACAAAAAATTTATAATTGATAGAAATACCTGTTCCATTTATTTTGAAAATATTATTTTAAAAAAAAATAAGATACTTGAACAACAAGATTCTATTTATTTATTAAAAGCTATTAAAAATAAAAAAGAAATAAAAAATATTAAAAATGCTCATATTTTTGATGGTGTTGCTTTAACAAAATACTTATTTTGGTTAAAAAAAAATTTTATTAATAAAAAAATTACAGAAATTGGGGCTGCTCAAAAATTATTAAGTTTTAGAAAACAAAATAAAAATTTCAAATTTTCTAGTTTTCCCACTATTTCAGGTACAGGACCAAATGGTGCAATTATTCACTATCAAGCTACAAAAAAGAGTAATCGAAGATTAAAAAAAGGAGATATCTATCTCGTAGATTCAGGAGGACAATATAATTATGGAACTACAGATGTCACACGTACTATTTCATTACAAAATTCAGATAAAAGGGTTAAAAACATTTTTACAAGAGTACTTAAAGGTCATATTGCCGTTGCAAGCTTTAAATTAAAAAAAGATACTTCTGGTTCAAAAATTGATGATGATGCACGTAAATACTTAAAACAAATAAATTTAGATTATGCTCATGGCACAGGTCATGGTGTTGGATATTATCTAAATGTACATGAAGGCCCACACGCGATTTCAAGAAAAAATACAGTCAGTTTTAAAGACGGAATGGTAGTTTCTAATGAGCCCGGTTATTATGAAAAAGATAATTTTGGAATAAGAATTGAAAACTTGGTTTACGTTAAAAAAAATAATTTTTATAACCTAACTATGGCTCCTATAGATAAGGAATTAATAGACTGTAAAATTTTAGATAATAAAGAAAAAAACTGGATAAATAATTACCATAAAAAAGTGTACAGCAATCTCAAAAGATTTATGGATAAAAAAGATGTTTTAGAACTTAAAAATGCATGCTCAGTTATTTAAAATTTTATTCCAATCTTTTTCTAAAATGATTTTTATTTTTAATAATTTAGCTTGATCAATTTTCTTTTTTGTAGGCTTATTTTCCCCAACAACTATAAAATCTAAATTTTTTGAAATTGAACCTAATACTTTTCCACCATTATTTTCTGCTATTGATTTAGCTTCGGACCTGCTCATTTTTTTGAATCCTCCAGTGAACATTAGTTTTTTATTAGAAAATTTTCCACTTTTACTTTTTGTTGTAAAATTAGTAATATTTAATTTACTAATTAAGTTTTTTATAATTTTAATATTAATATCTTTTAAAAAAAAATTATTAATAGATTCTATTTGAGTTGCTCCGATACCATCTAAATCAACTAAAGCGCTAAGTAGTTTTTTTCTAGTCTTGGCATCAAATAACTTGGTAAACTCACCGATTGAGATAAAAAAACCTGCAAGAATTTTTGCGTTCTCTTGTCCAATGTGTCTTATACCTATAGAAAAAATAAACCTTTCCAAAGTGATTACTTGAGATTTTATAATAGCTTTTTTTAAGTTGTTTATGGAAAGCTTACCCCAACCTTCCTGTTTTTGTATTTCATCATAATTTAATTCAAAAATATTAGATGGCTCTTTAATTAAATCTAATTTCCAGAATTGATCTATAACTTTTTTTCCAAATCCATCTATGTTAAATGCATCCTTTGAAACTATATGTTTCAATTTTTCTTTTGCTATAAATTTGCATTCATAACCTTTTGTGCACCTTCTAACTGAGTCTTGTTTTTTTGTACTTTTGCTAAACTCTTTTTTTGTTACTGATCCACATAAACATTTTGAAGGGAAAATATATTTTTTTGTATCTGCATTTCTCTTGCTGAAATCAACTGAAACTACTTGGGGTATAACATCTCCTGCTCTTTGAATAGTGATAATATCACCTATTCTAATATCTTTTCTTATTATTTCGTCCTCATTATGAAGTGTAGCATTTGACACGATTACTCCTCCTACAGTTACAGGTTCTACTTTTGCAACAGGCGTAATAGCCCCTGTTCTTCCAACTTGTATAATAATTTCTTTTATTTTTGTCTTAGCTTTTTCTGCTGAAAATTTATAAGCTGTAGCCCACCTTGGAGAGTTAGATGTGTTACCTAGTCTTTTTTGTAAATTTAAATCATTCACTTTATAAACTAAACCATCTATATCATAATTTAATGTAGATCTAAGTTGATCAATTTTTGAATGTTGTCTTTCAATTTCATCTATACCTGTAACAAATTTTGATAAGGGGTTTACGGAAAAACCCCATTTACTTAATTGCAATAAAAACTCAGATTGTTTTTTAAATATCATAGGCTCAATAGCTCCAAAACCATAAGCAAAATATTCTAAAGGAATTTTAGAAGTTTCTCTTGAGTCCTTTTGGCGCAAAGATCCTCCAGCTGCATTTCTAGGATTTGCAAAATTATTTTTGATATTTTCAAAATTCTTTTTACTAATATAAATTTCACTTCTTACTTCCAAGATTTTTGGAACATGTTTAGATTTAATTTCTTTTGGTATACTTGAAATAGTTTTAAGATTTTCTAAAATATCTTCACCTATTTTACCGTCTCCTCTTGAAAGACCTTTAACTAATAAACCTTTTTCATATATAAGTGTTGCGGAAATTCCATCTATTTTAGGTTCTGAGAATAATTCAATGTCATTTATTTTATTATTTAAAAAATTATTTATTTTACTTAAAAAGTCTTCCATATCTTTCTTATCAAATGCATTTGATAATGAAAGCATTGGCTTCAAATGCTTTATTTTCTTAAATTTATTAGTTGGAGGAGAGCCAATAATATTTTTTGTTAAATTTAGTTTTTTTAAAAAAATATGCTTTTCTTCTAATCTATTTAATTCTTTTTTAATTTTATCATATTCTGAATCAGATATAATTGGCTTATCATTGTTGTAATAAAAATGGTTATGTTCTTTAATAACTTTTATATAGTACTTATATTTTTTTGTTATTTCACTATTTGAGCTCATTTTTATTTTTTGATCATTTTGAAAATTTTATTAAGTAAATTTTTTTGTTCTTTAGGATTAGTCTTTTTTATTTTAATATAATTTTTGTTAAATAATTTATATGACTGTTCAAACCATTCACTTGAATTATAATTATAGCCTAATATGCTAGCATATTTTTTTGCCTCATTTTCAAGTCCTATGTGATAATGAATTTCAACTAATCTATGTAAAGCCTCTTCAATAAATATGGTATTATCATATTTCTCAACGATTAACTTTAGTCTATTTATTGCTGGTACCCATTTTTGCACTGATATATAAAATTTAGCGATACTCAGTTCTCGAGCAGCAAATTGATTTTGAACTAAATCTTTTTTAAAATTAAGATCTATTGCATAATCACTATCTGGATATTTATTTAAAAAAAATTTTATTCTTTTTTTTGACTCTATTAAAGGTTTAAGATCATTTTTTTCATCTGATATTTGTTCGAACTGAATTACTGCTAAAAGGTAGTGAGCATACATAACATTTTTATCAGCTGGATAATTTTTAAGATATCTATAGAGATTTTCCTCTGCTTCTTTATAAAAATTTATGCCGTACAGTGAGTACGATGACATAATAGCTGACTTTGCGGCAAAGTCAGGTGTATCAAAATTTAATTCGGCTTCATCAAATTTTTTACTGGCATATAATAAATCTCTGTCTTCAAATGCATTTAGACCTTCTTTGTAAAGCAGATAAGGATCTTTAGCCGCCGATGCCTCGTAAACTATTTTTTTATCTTTTGAACATGATATTAAAAGAACTGTTAATATAAAAATTAATAAAAATCTTAGCCGCATAATATGACTAATAACAGATCTAAATTTAATTAGAATAATTTTTTTTTAAATTAAGCGTTAATCGCTATTTTTGTTGTTTGGATTGATCTAATTTTTTCAGAAATTGATATATTTTTTAATTCAATACTTTCAAAAGCAGAACTAGTATTCATAAATTTTCTCAAGAACATATTAGTTAATTCATGTCCTCCTTGGTAACAAACCACTTTTCCAAGCACTCTATAACCAGAAAGCAAAAAATCTCCTGCTAAATCTAAAATTTTATGATTTACAAATTCTTTTTTATTTCGTAACCCGTCTTTGTTTAATACTTTATCGGTGTCTACAACTACGGCATTATCAAGAGATCCTCCTTTGGCTAAACCAAATTTTTTAATTTTTTCGATATCTTCAAATAAACAAAAAGTTCTAGAGTTACTAACATCTATAATATTATCAGATTGAAAATTGATCGTGTTTCTTTGTTTTCCTATAATTTGATTTGTATAGTTAAGTTGAAAATCCACTTCAAAAGCTGATCTATGAGGCTCGATTGATATTTTTCTTTCTCCATCTATTAATTCTAATTTTTCTAAAACTTTTAAATATTTTCTTTTCTTTGACAAAGGTGTTATTTTTATATTATTAATTACTTCTAAAAAATCTTTTGCAGATCCATCCATTATAGGAACCTCTTCGCTGTCAATCTCAATAATTGCGTTATCTATTTCTGAAATATAAAAAGCTGCTAACAAGTGTTCTACTGTTGAAACTTTAACACCAAAACTATTAGTAAGAGTAGTGCATAGTTTAGCTGATGACACATTTTCATAACTCGCTTTAATTAAATTGTTATTTTGTATATCAATTCTTTTAAAAACAATTCCCGTATCTTCTTTGCCTGGAAGAATTTTAATTTTTGATAATTTCCCAGAGTGCAAACCTATGCCTTCTAAATTTATTGGGTTAGATATAGTTGTTTGGTAGATCTGTAACATGCAGGATTGTTATACATAATAAATGGTGTGCATCTAAAACAACTAATGTTTCTAAAAATAACAACAATTAGCTAAATATAATATCAAAAAACCGAGCAATCAGTGTCTTTTTGGGGTGAGCCACAGGAATTGCTTCTTTTTTCCAACCAAAATGAACAAGTTGATTTGCATTTTTAATCAAGCCCTTTATTGGAACGCTATCAATGTAGTTAACCGTGGAAGTGTTATTTTCTGAAAGATAATGCAGATAGCAATCTTTAAAACTTTTAAAATTTAACTTATCACTTACTTGTAAATAAATTACTTTATTTTTATTATTTATGTTTTTTAGGTTGATATTTTTACTTACCAAAACTTCTGATAGCTCTTTAATTCTGGCTTCCGCTATATCTAATATTAGTTTTTTTTTTATTTTTCTATAATTTTTATTTTCAAAAAATTTTTCTTCTACTAATTCTTTATCTGAAGTTTCTTTATTTAATTCATTTATTTGAAGAAATTTATTAATTACTTGCGTTTCAAGAGAAGTAATTTTTGATATATCTTTTATTACTATATCTGAACCAAATTCAAAATTCTCTTCAAACTTTAAAGCGTTGTTTTCAAAATAGAACAGATGGCAATTATTTTTATTTATTTTAATTTGAAAAAAGGTGTCAATTTGAGAATTATTATTGCTTATAAATGATCCTTCTACAAAACTTTTTAATAATATTTTTTTGATTTTCAAATTACAATTTGTAAAAATATTATTTAAGTTTTTATAGTCACTATTGTTCATTAGACAAAAAGATAGTTCATGAAAATAAAAATCACCAAATAAACCTATTGGGAGATTAGTTA
>MDTG01283357.1_pt1 | contig 11251 bp, 9 predicted proteins | sample 811421 | NCBI WGS metagenome assembly MDTG01 (sample SAMN05326645, study PRJNA326480) | marine metagenome | isolation source: seawater | place: Pacific Ocean: South East | collected 2011
TAGCAAAACCAACTCTTGGTGAAGCTTTCGTTGTAATAGGAGCTGGTTTGATTGGATTATTAACAATCCAGCTGCTAAAGGCAAATGGTTGCAGGGTTATGGCTATTGACTTTGATCCTGAAAAATTAGAGTTGGCAAGAAAATTTGGTGCTATAGCCATAGACGCTTCTAAGGAGGCCGATACACTGTCTTTGGCAGAAAATTTTAGTCGTGGTAGAGGTGTCGATGGAGTGATCATAACCGCCTCAACAGATTCAAGTGAGCCTATTAAGACAGCAGCAAATATGTGCAGAAAAAGAGCAAGAATTATTCTTGTAGGAGTGGTAGGCTTAGAAATTGACAGAGAAGATTTTTACGAAAAAGAGATTACTTTTCAAGTAAGTTGCTCTTATGGGCCTGGCAGATATGATCATTCTTACGAAGAACTATCGCAAGATTACCCAGTAGGTTTTGTAAGATGGACTGAAAAAAGAAATTTTGAAGCCTTTTTGGATTTACTATCTTCCGGACAAATTAATACTGAATCTCTCATTTCCTCTAGATTTTTGTTTGAAAATGGTAAAGATGCGTACAAAGAACTTTTATCTAATTCAAGCTCATTAGGAATTCTTCTCGAGTATAAATCTGAAGTATCAAGCAGATTAATTGACTCTATAAAACTAAATCAGCATTTTAGAAGTACTCAAGAACCTTACGTAGGTGTTATCGGAGCAGGAAACTATGCTTCAAGAATCTTAATTCCAGCCATAAAAAAAACAGGTGTTAGACTCCATACTCTAATTACCGAAAATGGATTAAGCGGTAATGTTCAAGGAAAGAAGCACGGTTTTGATAACACTTCAACTGATTATGCGAAGGTATTATGTGAAGACCAAATAGATACAGTCTTCATTGCAACTCGTCATGATTCTCATGCGAGTTTGGTTATAGAGTGTTTAAAGCATAATAAAAATGTATGGGTCGAAAAACCGTTGGCTATCAATCTTGAAGAGTTAGAGCAGATAAAGTTAATATATGAAAAGGTTAGTTCAAAGATTAAAAACGGACCTCAGCTTATGGTTGGGTTTAACAGAAGGTTTTCACCTCATGCGATAAAAATCAAAGATTTACTTTCTAATATTCATTCTTCTAAGTCTATTTTGGTCACTGTAAACGCTGGTCATATACCAAAAGATCATTGGACTCAAGATCCAAAAATCGGAGGAGGTAGAATAATTGGAGAAGCATGTCATTATATTGATTTAATTAGATTTTTTGTGGGGAAGAAGATAATTAAAGTCACCTCAGAAAATGCTGAAGAATCTGGTTCAGTGATAAAGGATAGATCAACAATAAGTTTAAAATTTGAAGACGGATCACTAGGAACAATCCTTTATTTATCAAATGGAGCTCCTAATTATCCGAAAGAAAGAGTTGAGATATTTTCCGAAGGAAAAATATTACAGCTCGATAACTTTAAAAAAATGAAGGGCTTTGGTTGGAAAAGTTTTAAAAAAATGAATCTCTTTCAACAAGACAAAGGTCAGTCAGCCTGCACATTAGAATTCATAAAAGGGCTTAAAGCAGGTATACCCACAATTGCATCTGAGGAGATTTTTGATGTCGCAGAGGCTACAATTTTAGCTGGTGAGTCCTAATCATTAGAACTTAGTATTTAATGAAAATTTCTAATAGCCTTTTTGCAACTATTTGGAGGCTGGGGTTATTAGACGTTTTTAGGGTACTTATTTATAAATTAACTATTAGATTAAATATACATCCCGCTTGTAGAGCAAAAGCACAAGTGATCAAAGGTCCTTATTTTTCTAAATCTCTTTCCAAACCAATCAGAGCAAATCCAGTTTCAGCCTGGCAAGAATCAGGAATATTATTTGATAATATATTGATTGATTCAATTAATTCAATCCCGAATTGGCTTCAAAACCCCCTAACATCTTCCAGTTCTTACAAAAATTATAATCCTTGGTGGAAGATAAATGACTTTGATAGTGCCAATGGCGATATAAAGCTGATTTGGGAACAATCTAGAATGCATTGGTTGATTTCTTTTGCTCAACGAGCCAGAAATGGCGATCCTCACTATCTAGAAAAAATGAACCTTTGGTTAGAGGACTGGATAAAGGTAAATCCGCCATTCTATGGGCCCAATTGGAAATGTGGACAAGAAGCTTCAATAAGAGTGATGAATATTTGCATAGCATTATTAATTCTTGATCAATATAAGCAACCATCAACAAGTCTTTTGAAAATAATTGAATTACATCTGCGTAGAATCTCATCGACAATGTCATATGCTATTGGACAAAGAAATAATCACGGCACTTCTGAAGCAGCAGCCTTATTTTTAGGAGGAAGCTTATTAGCTAAATCTGGCAGCTTTAGTGGCGCAAGGTGGGAAGTTAAAGGAAGAAAATGGATTGAAAGATTATTAAAAAAGCTTGTAAGTTCCGATGGGAGCTTTAGTCAGCATTCCATCAACTACCATCGTATGTTGATTGATACAGTTTCGTTAATAGAGATTTGGCGAAGCAGAAATAATTTAAATAAATTTTCTGAAAATTTTTATGGACAGATAGATAATGCATGTTCTTGGCTTTATCAAATGATCTCTAGTGACAAAGGAGACGGGCCAAATTTGGGAGCTAATGATGGGACTAGGCTCATTCAAATATCTGATACAGATTATCGAGATTTCAGGCCATGTCTTCAACTTGCTATGGCAGTTTTCAAAAGGGAGATTCCATACGCAAGGAGTGAAGTTAATGATGAAAATTTAAAATGGCTAGGATTAAAGACAGAAACAGTAAAAGCACAAAAGAAAGAATCAAAAATATTTAAGGATGGAGGATATGCTTTGCTCAGAAGAGGTGAAGCAACTGTCATGTTAAGGTTACCAACATTTAGATTCAGACCAAGCCAATGTGATGGTCTTCATTTAGATTTATGGCTGCACAATAAAAATTGTCTAATCGATGCTGGTACTTATTCCTATAATGATAAAAAAGAGGTGATGGATTATTTTTCTGGTAATGAAGGTCATAATGTTGTGGTCTTTGATGAAAGAGATCAGATGCCAAAAATTTCAAGATTCTTATATGGAAATTGGTTGAAGGGTAATTGCGATCAAAGATTGAAAATTAAAGATGAAAATATATCATTCAGAGCATTCTACAAAGACTATCAGGGAGCTAAGCATCATCGGAAAATTACTCTATACGACACAAAACTTATTATCGAAGATCAAGTAAGTGGATTTAACCAAAGTGCAAAAATTAGATGGAGGTTAGGTACTTCCAATTGGAAATTTTTACAAGAAATTGGAAAAGTTATCATTACAGACTCAGAACATGCTCTGTCAATCAAAAGTAACTCAAGATCCTTTAGTGGTGAGTTAACTTCTGGCTGGAAGTCTCTGAATTATTTTAGTAAAGAGCAAATATCAGTTTTAGAAGCAGAAATTAATGAAAGCGGATCTTTTATAACTGAGTATTCATGGAATTTATGAGGATACTGTATTTCCACCAACATTTCACTACGCCAAATGGAAATGGTGGAACAAGGTCTTATGAGTTTGCAAAATATTTTGCTTCAATGAACATAGATGTAACAATAATTTGTGGCAACTATATTGGAGGTAGTAGTGGTCTTGAAGGGGAATTTATTAAGGGCAAAAGAGAAGGTTATGTAGACGGATTTAAGGTAGTTGAATTTCATATACCTTATTCAAATAAAGATAGTTTTCTGCAAAGGGCTATAAAATTTCTTCTTTACTCAATAAGAAGCACAAAATTAGTCTTTTCAAAAGACCATGATATTGTTTACTGCACGTCAACCCCACTTACGGCTGCCATTCCGGGGCTAATTTCAAAGTACTTTAGAAAAAAGCAATTCATCTTTGAGATTAGAGATTTATGGCCTGATCTTCCAATTGCTATGGGCATTATAAAAAATCCCCTAATAAAAGCCTTACTGGGATATCTGGAGGTCATCTCTTACCATAAAAGTGATTTGCTTATTGGTTTGTCGCCGGGAATCGCTGATGGTATAGCTGAAAAATTAAAAGTCTTTAAACCAATTAAAATGATTCCTAATGGATGCGATAGTTATATTTTTGAAAATGCACCAACAAATTGGTCACACAAAGAAATAAGTAAAACGGATTTTATAGCTACTTATACAGGAACTCATGGATTAGCAAATGGATTAGATGTTGTCATCGATGCTGCCGATTACTTAAGAAAACGCAATGTTGAAAACGTAAAAATTGTCTTGGTGGGAAATGGTAGTCAAAAAGATAGATTGAAACTGATGGCCTTAAACAAAAAGCTCACAAATATTTTATTTTTAGATCCTGTAAGCAAAAATGAAGTATCAGCAATTCTTGCGCGTGCTAACGTAGGTTTGCAACTGCTTTCAGATATTGAAGAATTCTATTACGGAACTTCACCTAATAAATTTTTTGACTACATTGCTTCAGAACTACCTGTAATTACAAACTACCCTGGTTGGGTTGCCGATTTAATTTCTAAACATAATATGGGCTACACCGCTGAACCAAATAATGGGATATCTTTAGCACAAACTATAATCAAAGCATCATTAGATCCAAACATAGATGATAAAGCATTAAATGCTTTGAAGTTGTCCAGAAATGATTTCGATAGGAAGAAACTTGCAGATACTCTGCATCAAGCTATTCTTAATGTTTATGAAAACTAAAGTAAAAAGATTAATTGATATCTTTTTCTCCTTATCTGCCTTAGTTTTATTGATTCCCGTTTTTATAACTGTTTCAGTATCAGTTTTAATCTTCTTGGGAAGACCTATATTTTTTTTTCAAAAAAGACCTGGGCTAAATGGAGAATTATTTAAGCTGGTAAAGTTCAGAAGCATGAAGAATATTGGTAAACAATCAGATGAATTACGCCTAACGAAGTTTGGAAGAATTTTGAGGTCTACTAGTTTGGATGAGTTGCCGGAGCTATATAATGTCTTAAAAGGTGATATGAGTCTTGTAGGTCCAAGGCCTCTTTTACCAGAATACTTAGAACTTTACTCTGAACGGCAAATGCAAAGACATAAAGTAAAACCTGGAATTACAGGCTGGGCCCAAATTAATGGGAGAAATCTTTTAACTTGGGAAGAAAGATTTGACTTCGACTTATGGTATGTCAATAACTTTTCATTGTTTTTAGATTTTAAAATATTATTAATTACTATAAAGAAAGTTCTTTTCAGGGATGGAATTTCCGCTCAGGGTGAGGCTACAATGAATAAATTCACAGGAAATAAAAAATGAGAATTTCTTATGGTTTGTATGGATCATCTGGATTTGGTTCGGAAGTTATGCCGTTGGTTATAGAACAATATAATTCTCTTAAAACCGACAAACAATTTTTAGACTATTTTTTCATTGATGATAATAAGCAAGGCTCAGACCTCAATGGAATAAAGATTATCAGTGAAGAGGAATTTTGTTCTTTTAAGCATGATAAGTTTTTCAATATATCAATTGCAGATCCTAAGATCAGACAAAAAATAAGTGAGAAGATGCAAAAGAAAGGATGTAAACCATTCGACATTAGGTCTCAACATTCGAGAATAATAGGTGATATCAAAATTGGTGAAGGAAGCATACTTACAGACTTCAGCATAGTGACTTCAAATGTGGTTATAGGGAAATTTTTTCATTCGAACTTATTCTCATACATAGCTCATAATTGTCATGTAGGGGATTACGTAACATTGGCTCCTGGAGTTAAAGTAAACGGGAATATCCATATTGAAGATCATGTATTTATTGGAACAGGAGCTATAATAAAGCAGGGCATACCAGAAAAGCCCCGACTTATCGGTAAAGGTGCAAAAATTGGGATGGGTGCAGTTGTAACTAGAGATGTTGAGTCTGGAGCAACAGTTGTTGGAAACCCAGCTAGAATACTAGAAGAATAAAAATAAGACTATGCCAAAATTTCATAAGCTTCCTGGTTGGCCAGCATTTAGCAATCAAGAAGCTATAGCCGTATCCAATGTAATAAAATCAAATCGCGTTAATTATTGGACGGGAAACGAGTGTAAGGAATTCGAGAAAGAATTTTCAAAGTTTGCTGATTCAAAATATTCTATCTCTCTTTCAAATGGAACAGTTGCCTTAGAACTTGCATTGATCGCATTAGATATTCAAAAAGGGGATGAGATTATAGTGACACCTCGATCTTTCATTGCTTCAGCCTCGTCAGTGGTGAATATTGGCGGTAAACCAATATTTTCAGATGTTGACCCTTTAACTGGAAATATAACTGCTCGCTTTATAAAAGAGAAAATTACGAAGAAAACCAAAGCGATAGTTTGTGTTCACCTAGGTGGAATGCCATGTGAGATGGACGAAATTATGAGCATAGCGAAGCAAAATAATCTATTCGTTATTGAAGATTGTGCTCAAGCACATGGTGCAACTTATAAAGGTAAAAGCGTAGGAACTTTTGGAGATATAGGAGCGTGGTCTTTTTGCCAAGACAAGATAATAACTACAGGAGGAGAGGGCGGTATGGTCACCACCAATAGCAAAAAGCTTTGGGAAAAAATGAGGTCCTATAAAGACCATGGCAAGAATTATCAACTTATGGAAAATCCTTCAAAAAAAAATGGATTTAAATGGGTTCACGATACTTTTGGTACAAATTTTCGAATGACAGAGATGCAGGCGTCTATTGGCAGAATTCAGTTGCGAAGGATGAAAAAATGGAATGCCTTGAGAAAAAGAAACGCATATGAGATATTGGATTGCCTTAATAAATTTCCCGATTTGATTGAACTACCTCCCATTCCTCAACACGTTAATCATGCTTTCTACAGGGTCTACTGTGTTTTAAAAAAACACTCTCTCAAAAAAGGGTGGAATCGAGATAGGATTATTGAAGAGATCAATAATGCAGGAGTCCCTTGCTTTTCAGGTTCATGTCCTGAGATATATAACGAAAAAGCTTTTGTCGATTCGCGGTTTGTACCATCAAAAAGGCTTATGAATGCATGCAATCTGGGTGAAAACTCAATTGCTTTTTTGTGCCATCCAACATTGAGATCAAAAGACATGAAATTTATAAAAGAAATAATAGATTCAGTTCTGGAAAAGGCAAGTTGTTGAGTTTCACATCTAAAATTTATAATTGAAAAAATTTGCATTAAATTTACCGAGATTCATGAAGCAAATTATCATAGCTTCAACGGATTTTTTTTCAATTTTCTCAAGTATCCTTTTTTCAACATTTTTAATAGTTGATGATTTCCAGATTGCTTCGAACCTTATTCTGATATCCGCTTTGATTTCAGCAGCTTGCATCTTTGTTTTTTATGCAACTGGAGTTTACAGGTCTGTTTTAAGGTTTATTGATCTCACTTCTATCTACCTAGTTTTTAATTCAATTATTCTTTCGGTACTCATTATTTTAAGTTTTTATGCTTTGACAGTTATCCTGAATGTTGCATGGCAAACTCCGAATTTAAATCTCGTAGTTTTAATTACTCTGATGGGTGGATTTTTGATTCTGTCTTCTAGATTAATAGCCAATAGAATATTTTCTGATGCAAAATCTTCTACTCGTGTTGTAATTTATGGAGCAGGTTCTGCAGGTAGACAATTGGCAGGAGCATTGAGGCTGAGCACTGAAATTCAACCTGTAGCCTTTTTAGACTCTAATGAATCCCTTCACAACACATTTATAGGTGGGTTAAAAGTACTAGCCCCCAGAAAGCTTAGAAAACTTGTTGCAAAAAAGGAGATCGATGAGGTTCTGATTGCTATACCTTCAGCATCAAAGTCTGTTCTTAGAAATCTACTTGAAGAGATTAAAAATTTTTCTATTAAAGTTAGAATTTTGCCTGGATTAGCTGAATTGGCTCAAGGCAGGGTTATAGTCTCAGAGTTGAAAGAAGTTAATATTACTGATTTGCTAGGTAGGCTTGAAATAGAAGCCAACCAAGAGCTAATAAACCGTAACATAGAAAATAAAGTCGTTCTTATAACCGGTGCAGGTGGTTCGATAGGTTCCGAAATATCTAGGCAGGTTGCAAATAATAATGCCAGTGTAGTTATTCTTTTAGATTCAAACGAATATGCTCTTTATTCCATAAAAAAAGAAATAGAAGGATTTAATAAAACCATTGATCTTTATGCGGTTCTAGCAAACGTTAATAACAAAAAGAGAATCTCTGAAGTATGTAAGACTTTTAAAGTAGAAACTATTTATCACGCCGCGGCATATAAACATGTACCCATAGTAGAAGAAAATCCGTTCGAAGCTGTCTTTAATAACATCCAAGGAACGAAAGTATGTGTAGAAGCTGCAATGGAAGCGAATGTGGAAACCTTCGTTTTGATTTCAACTGATAAGGCAGTAAGACCCACGAATATCATGGGCGCCAGTAAGAGGTTTTCTGAACTTATTCTCCAATCTTTATCTCAAAGCTCATCAACTAGGATGATTATGGTTAGATTTGGTAATGTTATTGGCTCATCAGGTTCTGCTATTCCTCTTTTTCAAAAACAAATAAAGGACGGCGGTCCTGTTACAGTAACTCATCCAGAAGTCATAAGATATTTTATGTCTATACCTGAAGCTGCTGAATTAGTTATACAGGCAGGAGCAATGGGTAAAGGAGGTGATGTTTTCGTCCTTGATATGGGAGAGCCTGTAAAGATCTATGATCTAGCAAAAAAATTAATCAACCTTAGCGGAATGGAAATTAAAGATGATGATAATGAAGAGGGGGATATAGAGATAATTTTCACTGGTTTAAGACCGGGAGAAAAGCTTTATGAAGAGCTTTTGATTGGAGAAAATGTTTCAACTACAGAGCACAAACAAATTCTCAGAGCGGAGGAAGATTTTATTCCTTCGGAAGAATTATCTAGTCATCTTGAAGCATTGAAAGAGGCAGAGAAGGTTGGAGATGTGGCCATGTTAAGGGATATCTTGAAAGAAGTTGTCCAGGGCTTCATACCAGAAGAGGAGATTGTTGATATCGTCTATCAGCAAAATAAATAATTATTAAATAACTTGTACACTTATATAGATTCCTTAGAAGATTTAGCCTATCTAAATAAAGAGCTTTTAAAAAAACCTCTCTTAGGTGTTGACACAGAATTTAGAAGAACAACCAAAGATAATATGCGATTGGCACTGTTGCAGGTTAATGATGCAGAAGAAGTCTATCTCATAGATACTATTTCTATTTCTGAACCAGATGGCCATGCTGATTTTTTATTTTCTAAATCTGTCCTCAAAATATTTCATTCGTGCAAGGAAGATTTAGAAGCCATTCATGCATGGACAGATAGAGAAATAAAAAATATTTTTGATACTCAAATTGCAAATGCTTTTTTAGATGGGAATTTTTCAATTGGTTATCAAAGCTTAGTCCAACAAGAGCTAGATATAGTCTTGAATAAAAGTGAAACGCGATCTAATTGGTTAAGAAGGCCCTTATCGGAATCACAATTAAAATATGCCGCTTTAGATGTGGAATACTTAATACATATCTATAAAAATCAAGAAAAAGCATTATCAAATAGTTCGAAGCTGATCTGGCATAATCAGGACATAGAAAGGCTTTTGAATATTACATTTAGTCCCTATGATGATTACAAAGAATTGGAAAGGACTATACCTAAGACTCAAGAATTAGAGATTTTGGGGGAGTTTAATAGGATAGTTGAGGAGATTTCTTCAAACAAAAAAATTAATCCTACATTGTTTTTCTCAAAAAAGGCTCAAAAGGATTTTATCAGGTTAGTTCACATAGACGGGTTAGATTCGGCTTGTGAGAAAATAACTCCATGGCGAAGTAAATTGATAAAAAAGGAGATCTATAATCTCGTAAAGTAAATATGTTTTGGGCAATTTATATATTAAGTGCGACTTATTTTTGCTATGTTTTGGCAAATTTAAACACAAAATTTTCTTCTGCAGTATTTCTATTTTTTTTGATAGCTCTTCTGACGCCAGCAAGATTAGAGGTGTCTAATTTAGAATATGCACCATCTTTATTTACCTATATTTTCAATGTTGTTTTCGAGCAAAATTTTTCTACTAGAATCCTTAGACCACTAGCACTAACTTTACCATTTGGCATTTTAACTTTCGTCTTTTATAAAATTATTAAAAGAAAATTCTTTTAGCTGTAAGATCTATTAAATTAATAATACCAATAGCATTACTCCCCTCTACCATACCTGCAGATTCACCTGGATTGAAGTAGAGAACATCATTTAATACTTCATTTCTATATCTATGCGTGTGCCCATGCAAAACAATATCAATATTCTTTTTGTCTAATAAAAATTCTTCTATTAATTCAGGTTCATGAAATACAGCAATATTTCTTTCACACAGATTTATAGACTTAGGGGGCTCTTGAAATTGAAAATTATGTCTAGCCGCAGTTTCCTTTATACCCACTTCATATCTGTCATTATTTCCATAGACTCCAACTAGCCGGCAGCTGAGTTTAGAAAATTTTTCTAGTGACCCTGAATTAGCTATATCACCAGTATGTATAACCAAAGAAATGTCTTCCTTATTGAATAAGGATATTATTTTATCTATGTTTTTAAGATTGTTGTGCGTGTCACTGACAACACCAATAAGCATGAAGAGATTAAACTTTCTCTAGTATATGTATACCACAGGCACTACCCAAACCTATTACGTGTGTAAGTCCTATTCTTGCATTTTCAACTTGTCTTTCTCCTGCTTCACCTCTTAGATGAGTACAAACTTCATAAATATTTGCTATGCCTGTTGCACCTAGTGGATGGCCTTTAGACAACAAACCACCTGAAACATTTACCGGTATCCTACCGCCTAGCTCAACCTCACCTTCGTCGATTAGTCTTCCAGCTTCACCATCATCACATAAACCCAGGTTTTCATAATGGAGCATTTCTGCAGTTGCAAAACAATCGTGCAATTCAACAAGATCAACATCTCTTGAATCAAGACCTGCCATCTCGTAAGCCTCCGCAGCTGCTTTTCTAGTACATGAGTTTACATCTGGCATGACAAGATCTCTTTCTTGATAAGGATCGCTCGTCATAACAGAAGCCTTAATTCTTACCGCTCGTTGCATGCCAAGTTCTTTTGCCTTTTTCTCAGAAACTAAAACTGCAGCAGCTGCTCCATCGACATTCACCGAGCACATAAGTTTAGTATTTGGATAGGAAATCATTTCAGCATTCATAACTTCCTCCAAA
>MDTG01397837.1_pt1 | contig 11251 bp, 8 predicted proteins | sample 811421 | NCBI WGS metagenome assembly MDTG01 (sample SAMN05326645, study PRJNA326480) | marine metagenome | isolation source: seawater | place: Pacific Ocean: South East | collected 2011
CCCCATTAAGATTTGGTGCAGGGTTAAAAGGCAAGATGTTAGATGCCGCACAATGTGGGTTGCCAGCAGTGACTACATCCATAGGAGCAGAAGGGCTATTTGAAAAAGACCATCAGGCAACCGCATTGGTGGCTGATGATTTTGAAATATTCGCAAAACATGCCATAGATTTATATGAAAACGAGTCACAATGGCTAAAGCTGCAAAACAGATGCGCACCTTTTTTAACACAAGGTTTTACTTGGCAAACCTACAGCCCACAACTTATTTCGCGCTTACATGACATTGAACATGATTTAGAACATCATCGACTGAATAACTTCACCGGTAGCATGTTGCGTCACCACACCATGAAATCTACCCAATACATGGCGCAGTGGATTGAAGCTAAGAATAAGGTTTAAATGCCTGTTAGATGTTAGATGGGATATTAGTACGAACTCGCACCTGCGAGTGAATCATTTATGATTTAAACGATTGCAGAGTTGTATTTATGACCGCCATTGCTGTTCGGTCGCGGGGCAACCTCGTACCTATATTTTATGCCAGCGTTCAATTCCTACACTTTTTAGTTATATTTTAAGAAATATAAAACATGTACGAACTCGCACCTGCGAGTGAATCATTCAAGTTTTAAACGATTGCAGAAAGGTATTTCACAGCTATTGCTGTTCGGTCGCGGGGCAACCTCATACATAATGTGTTTAACGCTACGTAGCGCAAACTCCAGCCAATCAAAAGTGCCCAACCTTCACCAGAATCATCGTGTCTTCCTCAACAAGCGGAAGGTGCTCACTTAAATGCGGGCTACGAATCCAGGTACCCTTCGGGTAACAACCATGCTGGTCTTTTAACGCACCGCTTAACACTAAGACTTCTTGTCCGCCTCTATGTTGATCAGGCAAAAAACGCTCACCTTTGGACAACAACACCAAGGCGGTATTGCGTCCCTCAAATTGATGCAGCGGCATCACTTTCAAATTGCCCAGCCCTGGCTGCCATTGCGTTGTTTCAGTATTAATCACCACCTGTTCAAGATCTTGCTCATCAAATTGATTCAACTTAACAAAGATCTTACAGCCGTCTTTGCTAAACGGTGCATGGGATGAACCAGGCGGGTTACGTAAATAAGACCCGGCAGGGTAATCCCCATTTTCATCACTAAACACCCCTTCGAGTACGAAGATCTCTTCACCAAGTGGATGCTGATGGGTTTTAAAAGACGAACCCGGTGCATATTCAACGATGCTACTCACATGGCCGCTTTCTGCCGCTTCACGCTCTAATGGAATACGGCGAACCCCAGCAGCAGGGGAATCCTGCCAAGGTTGTTTTGCCGTTTCAATGACCACCACCTGAGTAAAGTCTAAGTTAAAATTTTCTACCATGACAACACAGCTCTTTGCCTAATGGGCCGTTAATTCAATCAGGCTATTGTGACACAGCAAACCTTCTAGGCTAGATAGGCTTTTGGAATAATGCGTTCTAATAGACACCCATAAAAAAACCCGCCTAGGGCGGGTTAGATTTAGGCGTTATAACACCTAGATGACATTACAGATTTTAAACATACAAACGAAGTCTTTGGAGGGCATGATGCGCTTGTGAACAGCATACGTTGGCTCTTCTTCACCGCGAAAGCGAGACTTGGTGAAGTCTATGCCTTTAAAGTTATATAGGAAATTAAGGTGTTTAGCGGTGAATTCCAACATCCAACGTAATACCTTAGACTCAGTGGCTTTAGGTGGATAATCTAACGCCAATGGCGACAAGCCCAAAAAGATAAACGGCACACCTTCTTGCTTAAAGGTTTCCATGGCCTGAACCATCAGCATATAAAAAATACCTTGAGGAAATTTTTCAGACGCGCGGCTGATATTCGGCACGTAGCCCACCACTTGGTTATTTTCATAAATTGGATCAAAGAAGATAAAGCCAATCATCTCATCACCCTGATAAGCAAAGAAACGGCGCGTACCTTCTTTGTAATCCATTTCCATTGGGCGAATTAAAAAGACAATTTCTCGACCCTTGCACTTACGAGTCTTCAACCAAGAATCAGAAAGCGTACGGTACGACATCTCGCCATAACTTTCTTTTACCGTCACGCCTTCTTTTTTGGCATGATTAACGGCGGTACGGATCACCTGTTTCTTTTTGCCCGACATGGTCCAGGTATTTAAATCAATCAAGGTTTCTTTACCAAACTGCGTGGCATAAAACCCGGTGATATCATTAATCAGCTCAGCTACATCCTTGGTTACTTGAATAAATACAGGGTTAGAGTATTTTTTACAAAAAGCACGAATCAATGTTTCACGGTCATCCGGTGAACAAATTGGATTACCTAAGCACACCACCGAGCCCCATTGTTTACGATACGCAATGTAGCCCACACCCTCAATATCAAAGTAGCGCATCAAGGGCTGTAATGCGGAAAACGCCATAGAGTGACGACCAAATCGTTTTAAATATTCAACACGCTCTGAAAACGTGAAGACACCACCGCCATGGGCAGCTTCATGGTCTTGGGCTAATCCTGTGGTTTGAAATTCGGCTTTGTTCATCGTGAGACCTCTATTTTTATTATCTGCAAATAAGCACGAGCAATTAAGCGACGTCTTTTTGCTGAGGTTTTGTAACTTGTTTACGTGATGCCTTCATGGACCATAAAGAAGGGATCAATAGCACATTAAACGATTGTTTTTTCTCAATGGAAAAACCCATATTTTCAAGGTGCTGAGGGTAATTATAAATTTTGTGAAAGGCATTTTTTGCAAAGATGGTAAAAATACCCACTGCAATATACCAATAGGCATTTTGAAACGCTTTTGTTAAGACGTTACCTGTTGGATAATGAAAATCACCAATTACAAAATGGCCATCGGCTTTTACTAAGGTACCTAGGTGCTTCATAACGGTCGCCATGAAGTCTTCAGGAAAAACATTTAAAAAGAAGTTCGCCACCACTTGATCGTATTCACCCACTTCATCAAATTCTAAAATATCACTGTGCACTAAACGAATTGGGTATTTGAAATTCTTGTCTTTTAAATTCTTTTCAACGTTTTTGAGCATAGTGGCGGACAAATCCACAACGGTGACTTGTGCGCCTTTTTCGGCGGCATCAATGGCATCACGTCCGTGCCCCACACCAGCAAACAATATTTTATCGTCCGCTTTAAGGTCAATGTTCATGGCAGTTTTGCATTTATGAATTTGGCGGCCACTGTAAATAGTGCTTAAAAAATCGTATACAGGTCCGATAATTTTGTACTTGTCTGCCATGTTATGGCTCCCGTGGATATTATTATTGTTCGGGTTTTGCAAGTCTGTCTGGGTCAGGCGATTTGATTGTGTTGAAAGTGCGCTGATATTTTTTATTTTTGTTTCAGACAGTCATTCAGGTTGAGCACCTTAACATGCGCGTTTTCTGGCTTCCAAGGCTTTTGTAACAGTTTGTTAAGTTATTTAACGTACATCAGTACCACATGTTTTTTTCCAAATAAAATCAATAACTTATGATTGTTAGACAGTCACACATTGGGGCATTGAGGCAGGTGAAATATGGCCACAATGTAAAATTGGAAAGCGATAGCCTGTCCTTCTATATCTAGACGCAATAAGACAAACCAGTCTCTTGGTGCCAGGTGAACAATGAGATGGCGCCAAAGATGAACACAAATGCAAAAAAACAGAACGGAGTATGACCTAGCATAAGTCAAAAAAGGTCATACCACTTAAAGGGCTAGCCCTTTATTGATGCAATTGTGGTCAACTAAGAAAAAAGTGCCCGTGTTGCCGAATTTATTCTTTTCAGATTAAAAACATTTGTTATTCTGCAGCTGACTCTCACAAAAGGTTTTCCCCATGCAAGATATTGTAAACGCCATTAATGGTGTTATTTGGAGCCCTGCGCTCATCTACCTGTGCTTAGCCGCAGGCTTATTCTTTTCGATCATGACCCGCTTCATGCAAGTTCGACACATTAAAGAAATGTGGCGTTTATTGTTTACCCCTAACGATACCAATAAAGGTATTTCTTCTTTTCAAGCATTAGCCATTTCATTATCCGGTCGTGTGGGCACGGGTAATATTGCGGGTGTGGCTGCGGCCATTGGTTTTGGTGGCCCAGGTGCGGTTTTCTGGATGTGGATGGTTGCATTTTTAGGCGCCGCCACCGCTTATGTTGAATCCACATTGGCGCAAATTTATAAAGAAGAAGACGGCGATCAATTCCGTGGTGGCCCTGCGTATTATTTTGAAAAAGCCATGGGCCAAAAATGGTTCGCTATGGTGTTTGCCGTTGCCACCATCATTGCATGTGGCTTGTTAATGCCAGGCATACAATCTAATAGTATTGGTAATGCGATTGTCACCGCGTTTGGTTCAGGTGAGATGGTCAATACCGGTTTAGGGGTAATTAGTTCAGCAAAAATTGCCACCGGCACACTTATTTGTATTGCATTAGCCTTCATTATTTTTGGTGGTGTTAAACGTATTGCGATGGTGGCGCAAGTCATCGTACCGTTTATGGCACTGGCTTATATTATTGTTGCCTTAGTTATTATTGGTCTTAATATTGATCAGCTACCTGGCATCATCGGTATGATTGTAGGCGATGCCTTTACACCAATGGCAGGTATCGGTGCAGCAATCGGCTGGGGGGTTAAACGTGGTGTTTACTCGAACGAAGCTGGCCAAGGTACGGGTCCCCATGCCGCTGCCGCATCGAATGTATCGCACCCTGCACAGCAAGGCCTAGTTCAAGCATTCTCTATTTATGTGGACACCTTGTTTGTTTGCTCTGCAACGGCATTCATGATTTTGATCACTGGCGCATACAATGTACATGGCCCAGTGGATGGATTCTTAATCCAAAACATCAGTGCTGAGATAGCGGCCAATAGCCCTGCCTTTACGCAGATGGCCATTGAAAGTACTTTACCGGGCTTGGGCAAACCCTTTATTGCCTTTGCTCTGTTTTTCTTCTCCTTCACCACCATTTTGGCTTATTACTATATTGCTGAAACCAACGTGAGCTACATCCGACGTACCTTTAAAGTGCCCGGCATGATGGGCATATTGAAATTTGGTCTGCTTGCGTCTGTGTTCTACGGTACGGTTAAAGCTGCTGACCTTGCTTGGGGCTTGGGTGATATAGGTGTGGGCCTGATGGCTTGGCTTAACATTTTGGGTATTCTGGTGATCTTCTTTATGGCGAAACCTGCCATGAAAGCACTTAAAGATTACGAGACCCAAAAGAAAAACAATGTTGAAGACTATACGTTTGACCCTGAAAAACTTGGCATTGAAAAAGCCGATTACTGGGTAAAACGTTTAGCCAAACTAAAAAACAAGTAAATACGTGAGTCAAATAAAAAGGAGAGCTTAGCTCTCCTTTTTTGTCTGCGCTAGTTTGCCTGCGCTAGGCAAAGATCCAATGGTTTAATGAACCCGTATTAATTAACACGTCACACTGGCCTGGGCTAATCATGCGTTTAATTCTAATACTCATTGCAAGCTTAATATTAAGCAGCTGCTCTTCCGGGTTTGCTTATCGACACCTAGATTGGTTGATTGTTTGGTACAGCGACGATTACCTGGATTTAAACCGCCAGCAAGAAGGTGTATTTGCAGATGAAGTCTCCGTGTTACTTGACTGGCACACACAGTCGGAGTTACCCAAGTACCGCTCACAGCTACAAGCCATTCACGATGATTTAAATGTCTTACCGCTTTCAAGCCCACTGATCAGCCAGAACATCACACTGATCCGCACACATTGGCAAAGCACACGGGAAAAACTAAGCGAACAACTTGCACCACTCGCCCAGCAATTGACGTCTCGCCAAGTGGACTATTTGTTTGAACAATTAGAAGAGCGTAACCAAGCGCGTCTCACCGAATATAATGAACTGAGCCCAGAGGAAACGAAAGAAAATGCCATTGAGCGCTTAGAGGAAACTTTGATTAATTGGCTTGGCTCTATTAATACAGTGCAGTCAGAATTAATTAACGCCTTCATTGATCAGCGTCACGACACCACACTGGATCGAATTCGCTACTTAAAAGTTTACCAAGCGCACCTTAGGCAGGTTCTGTCCTCCTCTTATGAGGTGAACAAGCTGCAAGCACTTCTAAATAACCCCGATGCATTTAAGTCAAAGGCGTACTTAAAAAAACAAACATCTAATATGCAACACACGGTGGAATTTATTCGACAGCTCAGTGTGCAATTGCAGCCCGAACAAATCACGCACTTACAAAGCAAAATCATGGATTACATCAACACCATTGATGGCATCACACAATCCAAGCAATAAAAAAGGCGGCAAGGTCTATAAACCCAGCCGCCTTTTTCTTTCACCCGTTTTTACTTAGCGTAAAAACAGTTTGTACGCTGGGTTATCACTTTCTTCCCAATATGGATAAGCCACTTCATCTAGGTATTTATTCAGTTCTTTCTTATCTTTAGCTGGTACTTGAAGCCCTACTAATACACGACCATTGGCAGCACCATGATTGCGATAATGGAACATAGAAATATTCCAACGCTTGCCTAAGGTTTTCAAGAATACTAATAACGCACCGGGGCGCTCTGGGAATTCAAAACGGTATAGGATTTCGTTGTCCATGGAGTCAGGGGCATGACCACCAACCATGTGACGAATATGATATTTAGACACATCGTCGTTGCTTAAATCCACCGCCGCGTAATCTTTTGCAACAAGCTCATCCAATAAATTTTGTTTACCGCCCTCAGGAACTTTCACCCCCACATAAATTTGCGCGGATTCAGCGCGACCATATCGGTAGTTAAACTCCGTTATGGGTCGCTTACCTAAAACATTACAGAAGGTTTGGAAGCTACCTGGTTTTTCAGGAATGGTTACCGCCATAATCACTTCACGGCCTTCGCCTACTTCGGCCATTTCACTGACATAACGTAAACGGTCAAAATTCATATTGGCACCGGATTCAATGGCAATTAAAGTTTTGCCTTCAATACCGGTGCGCTCAACGTATTTTTTCATGCCCGCCACACCCAGCGCGCCAGCCGGTTCGGCCACGCTACGGGTATCGTCAAAAATGTCTTTGATGGCCGCACACAGCTCATCAGGTGTTACCGTGATGCATTCATCAATGTGATCCTTACACACCTGCCATGTGTGCTTGCCGATTTGTGCCACTGCCACGCCATCGGCAAAGATACCCACATGAGGCAAGGTAACACGGCGACCGGCTTTCATGGCTGCCGCCAAACAGGCACTTTCGGTGCTCTCCACAGCAATGACTTTAATATCTGGGCGTAAATACTTCACATACGCAGCCACACCAGCCGCAATACCACCGCCGCCAACAGGGACAAAGATCGCGTGGATATCACCTGTGCACTGACGCAGCATTTCCATGGCGATGGTGCCCTGACCGGCAATCACGTCTGGGTCATCGTAGGGATGGATATAGGTCATACCTTTTTCTTCAACCAGCTTTTGGCTATAAGCAAAGGCTTCGTCGAAGGTATCGCCGTGCAATACCGCTTTGGCACCGCGCGCGCGAACCGAGGCCACCTTGATCTCAGGTGTGGTCAAAGGCATAACGATTGTGGCTTTTATACCTAATTTTTGTGCCGACATGGCCACCCCTTGAGCATGGTTGCCGGCACTGGCCGTGACCACGCCTCGGGCTAACTCTTCAGGGCTCTTTTTAGAAATACAGTTATACGCACCGCGACATTTGAAGCTGTAAACTGGCTGCTCATCTTCGCGCTTAATCAAAATGGTGTTGCTTAGGCGGTCACTAAGAAATTGCGCCGTCGACAGGGGGGTTTCAACCGCCACATCGTAAACATTGGCTTCTAGTATGCGTTTTATGTAGTTATCCGCCATTGGAAATCAACTTACCTATTTTAAAAATGAATATTGTAACCATTTTGCCTTGTGCTTCGATATAATCACACCTAAATTTCATGTTTCTCAAGGCTCTGCTTAAGCTTATTTGGTTGAGCCTGATGAATTGTAAGCGAATAACACGACCCGCCTCATCGATATGAGCGGGCATGAGAGTACTCATTATGAACCAAGACCAGCTAAAGCAAGCCGTTGGCCAAGCGGCTGTGGATTATATTCAGCCCCACCTTGAAGACAAAAGCATCATTGGCGTGGGCACCGGTTCTACCGCCAACTGTTTTATTGATGCACTAGCCGCCATTAAGGATCAGTTCGATGGGGCAGTGGCCAGCTCTGAAGCCACCGCTGAGCGCTTAAAAGGCCATGGCATCCCGGTTTATGACCTTAATAGCGCCGGCACGCTGGATTTTTACATTGACGGCGCTGATGAGATCAACGACCACTTGCAAGCCATTAAGGGCGGTGGTGCTGCTCTGACCCGCGAAAAAATCGTGGCGGCCTGCAGCAAAGAGTTCATTTGTATTGCTGATGACAGCAAGTTGGTGCCCATTCTTGGCACCTTTCCTCTGCCCATTGAAGTGATTCCCATGGCTCGCTCGTATGTGGCCCGTGAGATCGTTGCGCTTGGTGGTGACCCTGTTTATCGCCAAGGTGTGGTAACGGACAACGGTAACGTCATCCTAGATATCCACAACCTACACATTCAGAGTGCCACGGCCCTTGAAGAGCGTATTAACGCCATTGTGGGTGTGGTGACGAATGGTTTATTCGCGTGTCGCCCAGCGGATGTTTTTTTGATGGGAACGGCTGAAGGTGTTAAAACCTTAAAAGCCAAAGATTAATTCGCACCCACTCAAATTAAAGCCCGCCATTGTGCGGGCTTATTATTTTCCACTTTCCTCTCTTTTTCCTTCGTGGTTGTCTTAGCTTATAAAATTTGCTTTTTGCAAAATCCCCAATACAAATTATCATTCCTCAGGTTTTATGGGCAATACAAACCCATACCATTTCAGCTAATATTTTATAATCCGAACAATGATTCGAAACCAGTATTCATAGGGGCTCCAGCGTAAACTGGCCGGTTAAATTCCAAATAAAAAAACACTTGTATTTTAAAGGGCAGTGCATAAAATGCGCTCAATTTAGTGATTCCTGCAGAGGATTTATGCAAGTTTAGCCCAAGCGTTTTCTCACTGTCAGAAGACGCGCAAGCAATAAAAATGCGCTGGCTTTCGCCATGACAATAAGAGAAAACAGCAAGTGGGTTTCATGCCCTCTTCTTTTCCCCTGATATTAAATAACCTTTCATTCTGTGAATAAGGTTCGTTTTTTATAGGGCGTTGACTGTATCCATTGTGAAGTACTCACAATACCCAGCACTTCTTTTATTCATAGAGCCACGCGCACGACTTGCAAATGAAATGTGTGCGTTTCGTAACGAGAAACGCAAACGATATGCTTAGGGCTGCTTAGTTGCGCCCACTTACTTTCAGAGAGAGACTTCATGAGCAAAGTTATGATCATTGGTGCCGGCGGTGTCGGCAATGTCGTGACACAAAAATGTGCACAACTTTCAGATGTATTTACCGATATTATTCTGGCCAGTCGAACTGAAAGTAAATGCGTTGCCATTGCACAAGGGGTTAAAGAAAAAACCGGCGTCAACATTCGCACCGCCCAAGTGGATGCCGACAACGTGCCTGAACTGGCCGCATTATTAAAACAAGAGCAACCCAAACTTGTGATTAACGTGGCACTGCCTTATCAAGATCTCACCATCATGGATGCTTGCCTAGAAGCCGGCGTACACTATATGGATACCGCCAACTACGAGCCATTAGACACTGCTAAATTTGAATACAGCTGGCAGTGGGCGTACCAAGACAAGTTCAAACAAGCGGGTTTAACTGCATTGCTGGGCAGTGGCTTTGACCCTGGTGCCACCAATGTGTTTACCGCGTATGTGGCCAAACATTACTTTGATGAAATTCATTACCTAGACATCATTGATGTAAACGGAGGCGACCATGGTTACCCGTTTGCCACTAACTTCAACCCAGAAATCAATATTCGTGAAGTGACTGCTGAGTGTCGCCACTGGGAGAACGGTGAGTTTGTTACCACACCAGCCATGAGTAAAAAAGCAGCGTTCACCTGTCCTGATAATGTGGGCGACTATAATATCTATCGTATGTATCACGAAGAATTAGAAAGCCTAACCAAGCATTTTCCAACCCTTAAGCGTGCGCAATTTTGGATGAGCTTCTCTGACAACTACCTAAAACATTTAGAGGTGCTGGGTAATGTGGGCATGACTGGCATCGAAGCCGTTGAATTTGAAGGCCAGCAAATTGTGCCGATTCAATTCTTAGCGAAGTTGTTGCCGGACCCATCTTCACTTGGGCCTCGCACGAAAGGCAATACCTGCATCGGTACGGTGGTGCGCGGCATCAAAGACGGCAAAGAAAAAATCGTTTACTGCTACCAGATTTGTAATCACGAATCCTGCTGGGAGGAAGTAAAGTCCCAAGCGATTTCTTACACCACAGGTGTGCCGGCCATGATCGGCGCCAAAATGATGGTCGAAGAAAAATGGTTAGAGCCCGGTGTGTTTAACATCGAACAATTCGATCCTGACCCATTCATGGAAGCAATGAACCAATATGGCCTACCTTGGAAGGTGATTGAGCTGGATGCCTTTGATCTAGACCAGTAAGCTTTAAGCGTTTGTTTGATCACAAGCGTTCGTTTATTTAGGGGTGTCTTTGACACCCCTTTATGTTTTTCGCTCGTTGCCATTGGTAATTAACATGCAATTTACTGACTTTACTCAACTGGATTTAAACCAACTGCCCTCACCGTGTTTTGTGGTGGATGAAGTGGCTCTGGAGCGTAACCTGCGTATTTTAAATGACGTACAAACTCGCAGTGGCGCAAAAGTATTACATGCATTAAAAGCATTCTCTATGTGGTCATTGGCTCCTTTAACCACACAGTATTTATCAGGCACCTGTTCAAGTGGGTTACATGAAGCACAGTTGGGCAAGGAATATTATGGCGGTGAAGTACACGTGTTTTCAGCTGCCTTTACTGAAAGTGATTTTAAAGAATTATTAACCTTTGCTGATCACATTGTGTTTAACACACCCAGTCAATTAATGCGTTTTGCACCCTTATGCGAGCAAGCCAAAATTACTCGGCCAGAATTACACTTTGGCTTACGCATTAACCCTGAACACAGTGAAGGGGATGTGGAGATCTATGACCCCTGCGCCGCTGGTTCTCGCCTGGGTACGACCTATGATCAATTAGTAAAAGCACTTGAGACACCCGAATGC
>MDTG01443610.1_pt1 | contig 11251 bp, 11 predicted proteins | sample 811421 | NCBI WGS metagenome assembly MDTG01 (sample SAMN05326645, study PRJNA326480) | marine metagenome | isolation source: seawater | place: Pacific Ocean: South East | collected 2011
GAAACCTCAAAAATCTTTAAATGGATGATATTAAAGTAGGGTCAAATAAAAGTTTTGGAATAGTATTTTTTGTAGTTTTTTTATTAATTGGCCTTTATCCACTTTTAAACGAACTAACACCAAGAATATGGTCAATAGTTTTAGCATTTATATTTCTTATTTTAGGTTTATTTAATTCAAAAATATTGACGCCTTTAAATAAGATTTGGACTAGATTTGGCTTGGTATTAGGAAAAATGATTTCCCCAATAATAATGGGAATAATATTTTTTTTGATTGTAACTCCAATAGGAATTTTTTTAAGAATTTTTAAAAAAGATGTTCTTAATCTAAAAAAAAATAATGATAAATCTTATTGGATTAAAAAGAGCAAAATTAAAAGTAAGATGAAAAATCAATTTTAAGAAAATTGAAGTTGTTAGCTAATTTAGATGTTAAAATCTTTTAAAGTAATCTCAATTAATATTTGTATTTTATTAATCTTTATTTTGATTTTAGAATTAATATTTGGCGATTGGTTTAAAAAATATAGTTGGGGAAATTCATTAAGATCAGAGAGATTAAAAAAAATTACATATGAAGTAAAATTTAATAAAAAAAAATATAAACATATTTACAAAAAAAACTCATTAGGCTTTAGAGGCAAAGAAATTCAACCAAAAGATCTTAAATTTTTAATGATGGGTGGGAGCACCACAAATGAAAGATTTACTCCTGAAGAACTTACTATTGTTGGAAAACTAAATGAATTTTTTTTTAATGATAAAGAAAATTTAACAATAATAAATGGAGGTGTTGATGGTCAATCTACAATAGGTTTAATAAATAATTTCAATAAATGGTTTATAAATATTGAAGATTTTAATCCAAAGTTCATTATTTATTATATAGGTATAAATGAAAGGTTCTATTTTAATTACAATCCTAATCCACAAGATTTAAAAAAAGGACAATTTAAAACAGTACATGCTTTTGATAGAATGATGAAGATTTCAAAATTAGATCGACTTAAAGATCATATTAAAAATAATAGTTTTTTCTTGAAAAAAGGAAAAATAGTACAATTAAAATATTTTTCATCAAAAACACGGAAGGAAAATTATTCTCAATTTAAAGCAACATATGGTTTGGAGCATGGTGTATCAACTACTTTTATTTCTCAGAAGTTTGCTGACAAAAAATTTAATTTAGATTCATTAATAAATAATAATGAAATTTTCGTAAATTCTTTAACAAAAAGGCTTGAACATTTAACTTTTTTAACATCTCAAATAGGAGCTGAAACTATTTTTATAAATCAAGTTTTAAATGATGGTCAGTTATCAGAAAAAATATATTTAACAAATTATGTGATTAGAGACTTTTGTTTTAAAAATAAAATCAAATTAATTGATTTAGCAAAAAATATTATTTTAAATAATAAAGATTTTTATGATGAATTTCATACGACACCATCAGGTTCAAAAAAAATTGCAGAATATATATATCCTAAACTTAAAGATTTTATAAAAAATTAAGATATTTTAATGGTAAATTCGTATATAAAAATATAAATAATTTATTTATGAGCTTTATAAAAGAGTTTTGGGAATTTCTTAGAATTAGAAAAAAATATTGGCTTTTGCCAATTATTATTGTTCTTGCCTTATTTGGTGGTTTAATAGTGCTAAGCCAAGGCTCAGCAGTTGCACCATTCATTTATACAATATTTTAAAGTGACTTCAATTTTAGGAATTTCAGCATTTTATCACGACAGTGCAGCCTGTATATTAAAAGATGGTGAAATAATTGCGGCAGCTCAAGAGGAAAGATTTTCAAGAATTAAACATGACCCGAGTTATCCTGCTAACGCAATTAAATTTGTTTTAGATTATGCCCAATTGAAGTTAAGTGATGTTGATCAAATAGTTTTTTTTGAAAAACCTTTTTTAAAGTTCGAAAGACTTTTAGAAACCTACGTGGCCTTTGCTCCAAAAGGTTTTGTTTCATTTAGTAAAGCAATGCCTTTATGGATTAGTGAAAAACTTTTTCAAAAAAACTTACTATTTAATAAATTAAAAGAGCATGACAAAAACTATAAATCTGACTTAAATATTTTTTTTTCAGATCATCATTTAAGTCATGCAGCTAGTGCATTTTTTCCATCACCATTCGAGGAAGCAATTATATTGACTGCTGATGGAGTTGGGGAATGGGCAACGACTACAGTTGCAATTGGAAAGGGTAATGAATTGGAGATTAAAAAAGAAATTCATTTTCCTCATTCACTTGGTTTATTGTATTCAGCTTTTACATATTACACAGGTTTTAAAGTCAATAGTGGAGAATATAAACTAATGGGTTTAGCACCTTATGGTAAACCAATTCACGAAAACAAAATTAAAAAACTAATCGATATTAAAGATGATGGAACATTCAGACTTGATCAAAAATATTTTAATTATGCCACAGGTTTAACGATGACTAATAGAAAATTTGATGACCTTTTTGGTCAAAAAAAAAGGAATTCTGAAAATGAAAAAATAACACAATTTCACATGGATATAGCTGCTTCAATTCAAAAAGTTACAGAAGAAATTATGATTAAATTGGCAAAAAATATTCGCAATGAATATAATATTAAAAATTTGTGTTTAGCTGGAGGTGTAGCATTAAATTGTGTAGCAAATGGAAAAATTCTAAAAGAAAAAATTTTTGATAATATGTGGATACAGCCAGCAGCTGGGGATGCGGGAGGTGCTTTAGGAGCGGCTTTAGCTCTATGGCATATTGATCAAGGCAATGAAAGAAAAGTAAACATTAATGACAATATGAAAGGTTCATACCTTGGTCCTGAGTATACTCAAAGTGAAATTGAAAAAGAACTAAAATCACTAGGAGCTAATTTTGAAGTTTTAAATTATGATGACATGATTAATTTAACTTCTGAAAATTTATCGAAAGAAAAAGCTATTGGGTGGTTTCAAGGTAGAATGGAATTTGGTCCAAGAGCGCTTGGTGCTCGATCTATAATAGGTGACCCAAGATCTGATAGAATGCAAAAAAATCTTAATTTGAAAGTAAAATATAGAGAAAGTTTTAGACCATTTGCACCATCTATTTTAAAAGAAGATTTAACTAATTGGTTTGATATTGATACAGAAAGTCCATATATGCTTTTAGTAGCAAATATTAACTCAGATAAAAAAATAGACATGACTGAAGAGCAAAAAAATCTTTTTGGAATTGAAAAATTAAATATAAAAAGGTCAAATATTCCAGCAGTTACCCATGTAGATTATTCTGCAAGAATTCAAACAGTAAGCAAAAATACCAATAAAAAATACTATGATTTAATTTCAAAATTTAAAGAAAAAACTGGTTGTCCCGTATTAGTAAATACATCATTTAACGTTAGAGGTGAACCAATTGTGAATACACCATCAGACGCCTTTAATTGTTTTATGGGAACAGAATTAGATTATCTCATAATTGGAAATTGTTTTTTAGATAAAAAAAAACAAGATCAAAGTTTAAAAAAAGATTATGCTTCAGAATTTGAGCTAGATTAATTTAAACTTAAAATATTCTCTAATTTATTTGATATTATTTGATAAAAGTATTCGTTGGCTAATTCATTAGGATGGCCGTCATTTTTAATTTCATATTTATTTTTATTATCTTGAATAACTTTCATCTCTTTATTTAGATCAATAAAAGAAATATTATTTTTTTTTAAAAAATCTTTATTTTCTTTGAAAAAAGATAATCTTTCATAAGTTTCAATATCTTCCCAAGCTAGGTTTATTAAAAATAGTTTTGTTTTGCATTTTTTAATCTCTTCATTCATTTTTACAAAAAGACTTTTAGGTAAATCATAATTTACAACTTCTTTTTTGTTGATATTTTCTGAAATATTAGCCTTATTTTTTTGATTTGTACTTATAAAAAAACTAACATACATTTTTTTTAAAAATCTAACTGAATGTAGGTTAGTATTTAAAAAGACATACAAAGAATTTTCAGTAAGTTTTGTAAATTTTTTTATTTGATTTTTTCCAGAAATCAAATCACCAGACTTATTTAAATAAAACAAGTTTGAATTATAACTTCTAAATATATCTTCACTATTTATAAATAATAATGAGTATTTTGGTTTAATCTTTTCACAAAATTTAATTAGATATGTTAATTGATCAGATGTTCCCCAACCACCTGTAGCAGAATTAATGAAATAATAATCTTTAAACTTATTATTAAGCTTATATACAAATGTTTCTTTATCTTGTAGTAACCATCCAAAAGTAAAAGAGTCTCCTAAAACTAAAATTCTGTCTTTTTTTTTATCAAATCCATACTCTCTGTTATGAAATTGACCAAAGTTATACTGAACATTTATATTTGAAAAACTATGGTATGTTTTATTGTTTTTGCTATTTAAAACCAATCCTTTATCATCAACAACATTAAAAGGCGTATTTAATTCTTGAGGGTTAAAAAATTTAAAAAATAGTTCTATCAAAAGTATTGAAAATATAATTGAAATAAAAAATGTTAAAATATTATTTTTCATATGTTATCTTTTAAGTATATATAAAATTTTAAAAATGAATATTGAAAATGATAATAATTGTAGCTGGATAAAAGAACTTGAGCCAAGAACAAAAATAAAAAATCTTAGCTCAGAAATAGATAGTGACTGGTTGATTATTGGCGCAGGATACACAGGTTTATCTGCTGCTAGAAAATTGGGTGAATTATGTCCTAACCAAAAAATAGTTATAGCAGATGCTCAATTAGCGGGAGAAGGAGCCAGTGGTCGAAATTCAGGTTACTTAGTTGATACTACGCTTAATGATGGTTTTACATCTAATAAAGAATTAGTAAATTATAAAAAAAAAGCTGACATTTATAAACTTGGAATTAATGTCGTTAAAAAATTTATAAAAGAGTATCAAGTTGATTGTGACTGGAATGAATGTGGTAAATATTTTGCTTCTTCAAAAATAAATGATAAGAAAATCTTAGAAAATTTTTCAGAAACATTAACAAAATTAAAATTTGAACACAATCTATTAGTAAATGATGAACTAAAAAGAAAATTAGGCACTAATTTTTATAATATAGCACTTTATACAAAAGGTGGAATATTATTACATCCTGGAAAACTAGTAAGAGCAATGATTGACTCATTGCCAAATAATGTTGAGTTATATGAGAATAGTCCTTTATTAGAATGGGAAAAGTTAAAAGATATTATTTTTTGTAAGTTTAAAAACAATAATGTTAAAACGAAAAAAATTATCTTTGCAACAAATGGTTTCATGAGATCTTTAGGAATTAAATCAAACTATAACTTTCCAATCACATTAACAGCAAGTATGACCAGACCTTTGAGTGATAATGAATTCAAATCAATAGGAGAACCTAAGGAGTGGGGTGTTTTACCGGTTAGACCTATGGGTGCTACAGTTAGAATGACAAAAGATAGAAGGATATTGATCAGAAATACCGCTGAAACTCATGATCCTTTTAAGATGCCGGACTTTAAATTAAAGAAAAGAGCCAATAAACAAAAAATTGGAATTAAAAAAAGATTTCCACAACTACCAGATGATATTATTCAATCTACTTGGTCTGGTATTGTTTCAAGAACCAGAAACAGTTCTCAAATTTTTGAAAAAATTGATCAAAATATATATGCAGTTGGTTGTTACAATGGCGCTGGGATCGGAGTTGGCACTTTATTTGGTGAGCAAATTGCAATCAAAGCAAACAGTGAAAATACTCAAGAAATCGAAATAATTGAGGCAAGAGATAAACCAACCTGGTTACCTCCTCAACCTTTTTTAGACATAGGTATAAAATCAAGACTGATATACGAAAGAATAATTGCAAAGTCTGAAATTTAATTGATAATAAATTTTTGATTAATATAAATTTTAAATCACTAGATAATAAAAATTTAATAAATTTTTATAGTATTGTAATATTCATTCTAACTTCATATTTTTTATTTTTAAATTTTTTCAATGAATCAGGTTATTGGTATGACGAATGGTGCACATTACTTTCTTCTGATCCAAACGTAGAATTATCAACAATTTATGAAAGACATAATGGAAACTTTGAAAAGCCATATGAAAACGTACCGATAATATATTACTTAGTATTAAGATTTTTTTTTAGTGTTTTTGGATATACTTCAGAGAATGGTAGAATATTTTCTTTAATATTTTTGTTATTTTCCTCATTAACTTTTTACTATTTTTTACAATCTTTTATAAAAAAAAAGGAAAGTTTATTCGCAACCTCAATTTTTTTTTCTACACCACTAATTTTATGGATGTCCAATGAGACAAGAGTGGATATGTTTGTTGTATTTTTTGTTATTTTAAATATTTCAATTTTTTTTTTAGTTTTAAAACATGATAGAATAGAAAATAAAATTCTTTTATTAATTATCAATATTGTTACTCTAAGTATTTATCCTCTAACTTTATCAATAATTGGATCACAACTTTTATTTTTAATTTTTCAGAAATTTTTAGAAAAATCAAAAAATCATTTATCAATATTAGTAGTCTTATTTTCAATTATTTTTTATTTTGTACTGAATTATGACTACTTTTTAGAAAGGAGTCTAAATAGAGATTATCATTTCACAAAATTACATTTAAATTTTTTCATACTTTACTTTTTTAATATTTTTTTTGGTTCAGTTTTTTTTGGAATAATATTTTTTTTAATATCTATATTCTTTTTAATCAAACAAAATAAAAAGATAATCAAAGATCAATTAATTCTATTTTGTGTTATATCAATTTTTTTAACATACTTAATGGTGATATTATCATCATTATTAGTAACACCGATAGCTGCACCAAGATATATTATCTTTATAATTCCAATAATTTTGATTTTTATAATAAAATCTTCGATTGATTTAAAAAATAAAAATTTTTTCTTATTCTCTCTCTTTATTATTACACTAATCAATGTAACAATAAATTATGATAAGCGACATGTTAAAAAACCTCATACAGTGCAAGCATTAAATTTAATTGAAAAGTACTCTGAAAAAAATATTCTTGTTTTACCACAAACTATTTTGTATCAAAATTACGTATCAACTGTATCTAAAATAAAAACTTTTAGATTATTTTTTAATTTTGATGAAATCAAAAATGAACAGATTCAAACGTTTACTGTATTGTGTTTATACAAACCTAGATTTGTTGGTGATGAAAAAAATCATAAAAGATATGAATATTGCAATGAAAATTATGCTGGATTTGAAAATTTTGAAGAATTATTAATTCCAGATTACAAAATTAGATTTTTTAAAACTATTAGATGAACAAAAAAATTTTTTTTTTTCTATTTGATAAGAATTTTATATTTGATTATTTTTTTAGATTATCAGTTATAAATTTTTTTGGTCTGTTGTTTTTGTATGATACGGATTCGTTTAATCAAGGCCTGATTTCAGTACAATCCATTTTTTACTCAATTAATTCATTATTAACTTTTCTTTTCTTGATAATTGAATTTACAGCCTCAATTTTACAATTTTATGGCTTAGATTATAAATTTTTAAAATTAATATTTTTAGATATCAAATCAATTAATCCTTCATACGTTTTCGAAATATTAATAACTATTCTAAATTACGTCTTATTTATAATCTTAATAAGTGTCATAATTTTTTTTAAGAGTTTTATTCTTAAAAACTTTTATAATAAAAAATTCATTTTTTTTATTTTCGTAATATTTATTAGTTTAACGTTAATAAATATTGATTTTAGTAAAAAATTTTTGAATAAGATTTATAATTTCAATAAAAACCTTAATCAATATTCTTTTTTTAGAAATGATAATTGGTTTTTATATTATAAATACCAAAAAATTCTTTCTAAAAATAAAAATCTTAATAAACAATTAGATTTTGTAAGTGATTTTTCTACTTTGATTGATCCTGATTTACAAAATAACGTATTCATAATAATCAATGAGTCTTATCGAAATTTTAAAAATCATAAAATAAAGAATAACTTACTTAATTATATAATAGATGATAAAATATCTAAATCTTTTAAAATCAATAATTATATTACAGATTGGAGTAGAGAATATTCGACTCAAGGAGCTGAGCTAAAATTATTTTGTGGTAACAATTCTAATTTTAATGAATTTAAGAAGAAAAATCTTAAAGATTTCATAAATGATAATGAATGTTATTTTAAAAATTTTGATGATTTTTCTAAAATTTTTATTCATTCTTTTATTAGGACTTCATTTAATAGAAATAGATATGAATCATATTTCGATAATACATTTTTTTATAAAGATTTAGATGATAAAGAACTTGAAGTATGTGTGGGAAGACCATTTACTGGATACTGCGATCATCAACTTATTGAAAAGATGAATGAGTTTAAAATAACAAAAAAAAACTTAGTAATTTATTTAACTGTTAATAATCATATACCTGTAAAATTAATAAGAAAAGTAAATGAAAAATTTTGTAAAGCCAATTTCCCTTTAAATATAAATGAGCAATTTTGTTCTATATATCAAAATCAAATACTATTTAATAAGGGATTGAATAAATTGATTAGCTCTTTGTCAAAAGATGATTTTTTAATTTACTATTCTGACACCCCACCAATTTTTCCAAAAAAACACAGGATTCATTTTGAAGATTACATTGATGTATACACTTTTAAAAAAAAGTAAAATTTATATAGTGATAGTTATAGGCTCTATAATTATTTTATTTTTAAATTTAGATAATGATTTTAAATCAAAATCATTGATATCATTTGATGAAGTTTATTATAATGAAAATGAGTACGAAAATTTTGTTAATAATTATACAAAAAATAATAGCTTACCTATAATCGCACATGCAGGGGGTGGATATAACGATCAAATTTATACCAATTCAATAGACACTCTTAATTTTAATAAAGAAAATTATGATTTGTTCGAATTAGATTTTTTTTTAACAGATGATGGAAAATTAATATGTGGGCATGACTGGAACGAAAATTTTGTATCATTTGATAAATTCCAAACTTACGTAGATAATAAAAAAGACTTTAAACCATGTACTTATAAATCATTAAAAAAATGGTTAAAATTAAACCCTAAAAAAAGAATAGTAACAGATTTCAAAAATGACAATTTATCTGGATTGATATTTATTGCTGATAATTTTGATAATTTTGAAAAAGTCTTTATCCCTCAAATTTATAATCCTAAAGAGTATAAAAAAGTTAAAAATATTGGATATGAAGATATAATTTGGACACTCTATAAATATAATAAAAATAATAAAACAATTATTAAATATATAAAAAAAATGGATTTATTTGCTGTCACAATGCCAAAAGAAAGAGCTCAATCTGAGCTTCCAATTCTTTTAAAAAAAAATAAGGTAAAATCATTTGTTCATACGATTAACTCCATGAAAGAGTATTTTATATATCTTAATCATTTTAAAATTGACCAAATATATTCAGATTGGATTAAATAATTTTTTAATTATTTTATGAAGAAAAAATTTTCAATAATAATACCTACTTATAATGAAAAAAAGAATATAGAAATTTTGATTAAAAACATAAGTAAAGTTTTAAAAAAAACTATTTTTGAAATAATAGTAGTGGATGATGACTCAAATGACGGAACAAAAAAAATTTTAGATAATATTAAATCAAAAAATAAAAGATTTAGCTATCATATAAGATATAATGTAAAAAGAGATTTGTGTAAATCTTTGATAATAGGAATATCAAAATCAAAATATAAAAATATAATAATAATGGATGGTGATTTACAACATAATCCAAAATATTTACCAAAAATCTGTGAAATTTTTTTTCAAAAAAAACTTGATTTTTTAGTTTGCTCAAGAGACTTCAGGGAAAGACAGGGATTATCATTTATAAGATATTATTCATCAATATTAATAATATTATTTGTTAATTTATTGCTTGGTAAAAAAGTTTCAGATCCTATGAGCGGTTTTTTTATCTTTAAAAAAAATTTTTATACCTCAAACAAAAAGAATATTTATAAAAGTGGATTTAAGTTTTTACTAAATCTACTTTATTCAACAAATAAAAATTTGAACATTTTTGAAAATAAAATAATTTTTAAAAAAAGATTTAAAAATAAGAGTAAAATGAATTTGAATGTTTTATTTCATATAATATTATCAATATTTTATTACTCTTTTTTAAATAAGATAAAATAGAATTGCCTCAATTGATTACAGGTGTTATTCAATTATTATGAAAAAAATTTATCATAATTTATTGAATTCACTTAGTGGTATCAAGGAAGGGTTAAAGGAAAACTCCTTTTTATTAGAAATATTTGGTGGAGTAATACTTATGCTTTATTTATCATTTTCTAATTTTGATCAAAAATTAAAATTAGTAATATTTCTATCATATATAATTTTATTAGCTTTTGAGTTACTTAATACGGCTATAGAAAAGTTATCTGATAAAATTACAAAAAAAATAGATCCTGATATAAAAAAAATAAAAGATTTATCAAGCGCATCGGTTTTTTTGATTTTGATTCTTATTATTATTTTATTAATAATTTCTTTAATCTATTAAATATTATTACAATATTTATAAATCCATGTAAAATATCATTAATTAAAGTATTTATTCTTTAATTATAGAAAGATAATTATATTTAATTCTATTATTTTGATTTATTTAGTTTAAAAAATTTAATTATAAATATAAAAAAAATTTGATGAATGTTGTATTTTGTGGACTTACAGGTTTAGGTAATATTGCTTTAAAACAACTTATTGAACTAAAAGTAGATATTGTAAAAGTTTATACTAGAGAGGAAAAAGGCAAATTTCCTTATTTTAGTTGTGAAAATATATCTGATTTTGCAAAAAAAAATAACATACCTGTATCATGCCAAGAAATTGAAGAAGACGTTAAAGCAGATTTATGTCTTGTATCAACTTATCATAAAAAAATTAAACTTAACAATTTGAGTTTTAAGAAGGCTATAAATATTCACCCTTCCTATTTACCCCATTTCAAAGGTAAAGATCCCATTAGAAATGTAATTCAAAATAAAAGCTCTTTTACAGGAGTAACAGCGTTTCATATGACCGAAATTTTAGATAATGGAAAGATTATTATTCAAGAAAAAATCAAAGTTGAAAAAAATGATGACAAAGCAAAATTAATGATAAAAATGTCACCTTTATATAAAAAATTTACAA
>MDTG01011136.1_pt1 | contig 11250 bp, 10 predicted proteins | sample 811421 | NCBI WGS metagenome assembly MDTG01 (sample SAMN05326645, study PRJNA326480) | marine metagenome | isolation source: seawater | place: Pacific Ocean: South East | collected 2011
GGTCAAGCCCAATATTTGTAATAATAGACAGCTCTGGGTTTATGATATTAGTACTATCCAATCTTCCTCCAAGACCAACTTCAATTATTGCAATATCTACTTTTTTTTTAGCAAAATAATCAAAAGCCATTGCTACTGTAAATTCAAAAAATGAAAGTTGCATTTTTTCAAACATCACTTTATTTTTTTTAACAAAAACGACTACTTCTTTTTCAGTAATCATCTTGCCATTTATTTTAATTCTTTCTCTAAAATTTTTAAGGTGAGGAGAGGAGTACAATCCTACTTTGTAGCCTGCTTCTTGTAAAATGGAGGCCAACATATGGCAGACAGAACCTTTTCCATTAGTACCTGCAACATGAATGCTTTTAAACTTTTTATGAGGGGTTCCTAGCTTTTTTGAAGCAGCTACTATGTTTCCAATATCAGCTTTATATGCTGCAACCCCTTCTCTTTGGTACATTGGTAACCGGCTAAATAAATAGTCAAGTGTTTGCTGGTAGGTCATTAATTCAGTTGGAAAGTATAAATAATTTTTCCTTGCTGGTTAGTTGGTGCCGTTTGTTTGGGATCGAACTTAGTTTTTAGTGCTGCTGTTTTTGCTCTTTGTAATAATTGTTTGTTTAAGGTTGTTGATCCTTTTGCTCCAGGAATTGCGCTAATCACATTCCCAAGTCGATCCACAGTAATCATTACTGCTACTTTTCCTTCAATCTGTAGGTTGTAAATTGGTTTTGCTTTAAAAGAAACGTCTCTTCCTCCTAATTGGTAGGCAGTACCATCTTCTCCAATTCCCCCACCCGTATATACATTAGCATTTTGGTCACCATCTATTACACCCTGATTACCTTCCCCATTTTTTTCACCCTCTGATGTATTTTTAGTTTCCTTCTTTCCAGTATAAAGAGCCTTTTTATTTACCTCCGGCTTCTTTTCTTCAATTACCTCTTCTTTTGGCTCTTCTATAACCTTTTTCTTTTCTTTTGTTCTCTCTAAAATAGGAGTCTCAACTACAGATTGGGTAACAATCTCTTCAGTACTTTCTATTTGCTCTTCAATAATTTCTTCTTCTACTATTTCAGTTACTTCTTCAGTATCCTCAGGCTCTACCTCTCCTAATCCTTCATCAACAAAACCAAAATTGATACTTATTCCTTCTTCAGCAGGAGGAGGATCTTGGTAGGTTAATCCCATAAATAGAAAGGCGAATAAAAGTAGCGCATGAAACAGAATTGTTCCAATGATTCCTTTTCTTTTGCTTTTCTTCTCTGAGGAAGTCATTTTAATTAGGTTGTGTTGCTAAAACAACTTTGTATTTGTTGCGATACGCAATATCCATTACTTTAACCACATGTTCAATAGCAACTGTTTTATCAGTATGCAAAATGATTGCAGGTTCAACATCATTATTTATAAGTAATTTTAATTCTTGCTCAATACTTGAAGCAGTAACTTTTTGCTCATTAATGTAAAAATCAATATCTTTTGTAATTGATATTGAGATAGTTTGTTTTTCTAATGTTTTTGCTTTACTACTTGGTAAAAGAAGCTTTAAAGCATTAGGACTAACTAGAGTAGAAGTAAGCATAAAAAAGATAAGCAACAGAAAAACAATATCCGTCATGGAAGACATGTTAAAGTTTGCACTTACTTTATTTCTGCTTCTTAATGCCATTATTCGTTATGATGTAAAAGGTCTAGGAATTCAGTTGTTTTTGCCTCTAGCATAAATACAACCTTATCAACTTTTGATACTAAATAGTTATAGGCAATAAATGCAATAATCCCTACTATTAAACCAGCTACAGTTGTTGTCATTGCAGTGTAGATTCCTTTACTTAACATCTCTACATCAATATTCCCTCCAGCACTTGCCATTTCATGAAAAGCAATAATCATTCCAATTACAGTTCCTAAAAATCCAATCATTGGTGCAGCACCTGAAATAGTAGCTAGGTTGGCTAATTTGTTTTCCATTTTAAATACTTCTAGCTTCCCTTGATTTTCAATAGCTGCAGAAATATCAGTCATTGGTTTGTCAATTCTATTTACTCCTTTTTCAATCATTCTGGAAATAGGGCTGTCAGTATTTCTACATAAGGTTTTTGCCGCTTCAATATCTTTTGCTTCTACAAAATTCTGAATACTTTTAAGAAAATTATCTTCCTCCTTACTTGCTTTTTTAATAACTGAGAAACGCTCAATCAATATATATATAGCAAAGAGGGATAATAACCCTAAAGCACCCATTACTAAGTTACCTCCAATACCACCTGAGGTAATTAAATCAATAATAGACAAGGTTTTTTCGGTATCTACAACTGAACTATCAGCTGCAGTAGGTATTTGTAAGAGTAATAAGTTCATAAGATTTGATTTTAACTTAAACGAGATTATTTTTTTTTATTGCATAAAGATGTAAGTAGCAGCTCCAGCAAGGTAACCCATAAGTGCTAAAAAAGATATATTTTTTAAGTACCAGATAAAATCAATTTTTAGTATTCCCATTACCGCAACACCGGCAGCTGAACCAATAATTAAAACAGATCCTCCTGTACCTGAGCAGTAAGCTAAAAACTCCCAGAATTTTCCGTCAACTGCAAAATCTCCCATTGGGGAGATCTCATACATCCCCATAGCTCCTGCCACTAAAGGTACATTATCTACAATGGAAGAAAGCAAACCAATAATTATATTTATAATATAAATATCACCATTAAATGTTTTATCTAGATAAGTAGCAACAATATCTAGCTGCCCTGCAGATTGCAATGATCCTACTGCTAATAATATACCTAAAAAGAAAAATATGGTAGGCACATCAACTTTCTTTAATACACCAATTACTGAAAGTTGAGATTTTTCTTCATTGTTCTTGCTTTTGTGAATAATTTCGGTAACTACCCATAATACCCCTAACGAAAGGAGCATCCCAATATAAGGTGGTAAATGTGTAATCGTTTTAAAAAAAGGAACAAAAAGGAGTCCACTAACTCCCAAATAAAATATTAAATTTCTTTCAAAATTTGTTGTTGGGTTTAGAGTATGTTCTTCTAACACTATATTTGGTGGCCTTGTAACATCCCCTTTTAATCTGAATGTAAGATATATGAGGGGCACTAAAGCACATATTACAGAAGGAATAAATATAGAGGTAATAATATTTGAAGCAGTAATTTGCCCCCCTATCCAAAGCATGATTGTAGTAATATCACCAATAGGAGACCAGGCTCCTCCGGCATTGGCACTTAAGATTACAACACCTGCAAACATCCAAATATCGTCTTTATCCTTTATTAATTTTGTGAGAAGTGCAGCCATTACAATTGAGGTAGTCAAATTATCTAATACTGCGGAGAAGAAAAATGTAATTATACTGAAGATCCATATTAAATAAATTTTCTTATTAGTGGTAATTTTTTTTGTAATGATTGAGAACCCCTCATGTGCATCAATCAATTCTACAATTGTCATTGCTCCTAAAAGGAAGAATAAAATCTCAGCAATATCAACTAAATGATGCTGAAGCTCATGAGTTAAATCATGCTGACTAATTCCAGTAAAAGCAAAAAGCGCCCAACCCAATCCTCCAATAATTAGAGCAGAAGCGGCTTTATCAATCTTTAATGGGTGTTCAAGTGCAATTGCTATGTATCCTAGAAAGAATACAATAATCATAAGTGTTGTAATCATAAGTTAGTTGATTGAGTTTTTATCTTTGTAAATATACAGTTGTGGACGGAAAGGCAAAATCACTATTATTCTTTTTTACAATTTCCATAATTTTATAATTTACATCTTGTTTAACATTTATTAAATCCTCCCATTTTGGGCTATCCACAAAATACATTACCATAATATCTAATGAACTTGATCCAAATTCTTGAAAACGTACTTTGCCTTCTTGATTTGTTTTTTCATGTTTATTAATCATTTCTTGAATATCAGTGACAATTGCTTTTATTTGATCAGTAGAAGTTTCGTACGTTAAACCAATATTAAATTTGACTCTTCTAACTGATCGTAAACCTAGGTTATCTAATTCTGCATCAATCATTTTTTTATTAGGGACTGTGACCAAGCTTTTGTCAAAAGTTCTGATTCTAGTACTTCTAAATCCAACTTTTTCAACTGTTCCTGTAACTGTTCCTACTATAACAACATCACCAACCGTAAAAGGTTGGTCAAAAAATATGGTGAAGGAACCTAAAAGATTCTCCAGACTTTCTTTTGATGCCATTGCTAAAGCAATTCCCCCAATTCCAAGGCCTGTTGCTAGTGCAGCAATATTTACATTAAAGATACTTCCCATAATGATAAATACACCAAAAATGCAAATAAATATTTTTCCAATCTCAATAATAAATGGAATGAGTTGGTCATCCATTTTATTTTCTGTTAATTCAGCTTTTTTCAGCAGAATCAATCCAACAAAATCAATCATCTTAAATAAGATCCAAAATATTGAGTATATAAAAATTAAGGAAAATCCTTTGCTGATTAGCATTTTGAGACCAATCTCATTTTCACTGCCTAAATTCCATTCTGGAGGATATTGAATATGAGAGCTTCCCAAATAAATAATAGATAACATTATACACAAACCAATTGGTTTTGATAGTAATTCATCAAATCTTTCAACTCCTACCTCAGCACCTTTCTTTCCTATTATTTTAAATAATAAACCACTTAAGTACTTTGAGATTAGTTTTTTGAAGATAATTGCCAGTAATATGGCTCCAAAAAACCAAGAATAATCTAGTAAAGTATTGCCTAGGATTTCTTTAAGTAAAAATTGTGTGTCCATGATTTAGATTTTAGATTAATTGTTTTAAAGCGATCTCAAAAGCTGTCTTTGAAATATTAGTTTTGCTACTATTTATTGCGTGTGATTTTTCTAATGCTTTTCTAATTGTTTGAGAAGTATCAGAAAAAATTGAAGTATCGCTCATTTCAATATTATCTCCCATTAAGTAAGCAAATACTCTTGCCATCCCACAATTTGCAATAAAATCAGGCAATACACTTACTCTTTCATCTGCACTTCTTGAGATAGGTCCAAAGAAGATTTCTTTATCAGCAAAAGGAACATTAGCTCCAGAAGAAATAACTTCTAGTCCGTTTTTAACCATATTATCTAATTGATCTTGAGAAAGTAAACGAGAGGCTGCAGCAGGAACAAATATTTCAGCTCCAATGTTCCATATTGTTTTGTTTATCTCTTCAAAAGACAACATATTTTCAGCTTCTAAGAAGTTTGAGGACCGGTCCTCTAAGAGTGATTTTATTTCTTCAAAAGTATATCCTTCAGGATTTACAATTCCTCCAACTTTATCAATAATTCCTACAATAATAGCGCCTGCTTGTGCTAAATAATAAGCTGCAGCACCTGCTACATTTCCCCATCCTTGTATAATTACTCTTTTTCCTTTCACATCTCCACCGTAGATATCGTAATAATGCAAAATAGCTACTGAAACACCATAACCAGTTATTAGATCTCCAACAGAATAATCTTGATCAGGGTTAGGAGTTAAATGCTGATCTTTTACAATTAAAGGGACGCCTTGTGATAACTGATTGATGATTTTTATTGTATTTGCTTCATCTTTTTTATAATGACCTCTCACAACGCCTTCTAATGGGAATATAATTCCATTTTCTTTACAAATTGGTATTACTTCATGTACTTCATCTACATTCATATCTCCACCCGTTCCGTAATATGTTTTTAATAAGGGGCTGACAGCAGCATACCATCTTTTTAATACTCCTGCTTTTCTTGGGTCTTTTGGGTTAAAATTTATTCCTGATTTTCCACCGCCAATCGGAGGACCGGCAACAGTGAATTTTACTTCCATTGTTTTTGCAAGAGCCAATACTTCATCTTTAGTAACACCAATTCTCATTCTTGTTCCTCCTGCAGCAGCTCCACCTCTTAATGAGTTTATGACTATCCAACCTTCTGCTTCTGTCTCAGAATCTTTCCACTCAAAAACTAATTTTGGTTTTTTTTCTTCAAATTTTTGTAATAATTCCTCCATCTTTTGTTGGTTCTAAATTTTTTGCAAATGTATGAAAATAAGGTTTAGGATTGATGAATAAATCCACCACAATTATCCCTTTCTGCACCTGTGACAGATTGAAGGCAATTTACCTCATTTCTTGTTTTTAAGACTCCTATAAAACCAAAGAGCAAAGCTTCTTTAAAGTTAATTATGGTATTACTTGGAATAATAATTTTAGAAGAAGAATGATATTTTATTCTTTCAATCAAGAAGCTATTAAAAACACCACCACCAGTAAACAATGCAGATTTATGTTTGATAAAAGATCCAATTTGCATGGCAATATGCTCGCAGAAAGTACGTAAAGCGTCTTGAGGCTTAAGGTTTTTAATTATGGGGTTTATGTGCTTTTCTACCCACTCTCTTGATAGTGATTTTGGAGGTAATTTTTTGTAAAAATTCAATTGATTAAGTTGCTGTAAAAGTTCAGGAATGAGCTTCCCTCTTCTAGCGATATTGCCATTTTTATCGTATTCAATATTCAATATTAAACAGATTTTATTAAGCACAATATTTACAGGACAAATATCAAATGCAATAATTGTATTCTTTTCTTTTATCGAGATATTCGCAAAACCCCCAAGATTTACACAATATTTATAATTTGGAAATAAATGTAAATCTCCAATTGGAACTAATGGAGCCCCATGTCCATTAAGTGAAACATCTAAGCTCCTGAAATCATTAATTGTAGTAGTGCCAGTAACTTTTGCTATTGTTTTCCCATCTCCAATTTGCAAGGTGTGCTTGTTTTCTGGCTGATGAAATATAGTATGCCCATGAGAGGAAATAAAATCAACTTTTTCATTTCCTAAAAAAGTATTGATTGTTCTTCCTATAAATTCACCATATTCAATATCAGTTTGTGTAACTTTCTTTTTGTTTTTCTTGTGTAGATTTGCTAGGGTTTTTATCCAGTAATCAGAGTATTTTATGGTTTCTGATTTGTCAATCTTGAATTCCCATTGCTTACTCTTGGTAAAGGTACAGATTGCTAAGTCTATACCATCTAAAGAAGTTCCCGACATTACTCCTAAAACACGATATTTTTTATTCCTAAGCATCAGTTGTCAAAGATAGTTTAAAAAGTGTATTTTTGAATAAATTTTTAAAAATAGCAAGAGAATGAATTTTGAATTGACGGAAGAACATAAAATGATTAGGAATGCAGCAAGGGATTTTGCGCAAACTGAATTATTACCTGGAGTCATTAAAAGAGATGAAAATCAGTCTTTCCCTAAAGAGCAAATTAGAAAGTTGGGTGAACTTGGATTTTTAGGCATGATGGTTGATCCTAAATATGGAGGAGCAGGAATGGATGCAATTTCTTATGTTTTAGCTATTGAATAAATTTCAAAAGTTGATGCTTCTTGTTCAGTGGTAATGTCAGTAAATAACTCATTAATATGTTGGGGATTAGAAACATTTGGAACGGAAGAGCAAAAAGAGAAATACCTAATACCACTTGCAAAAGGTGAGATTATTGGGGCTTTTTGTTTGTCAGAACCAGAGGCTGGATCTGATGCAACTTCACAAAAAACTACAGCACTTGATAAAGGTGATCATTATTTGTTAAACGGAACAAAAAACTGGATAACCAATGGCAATACAGCATCTGTTTATTTGGTAATTGCTCAAACAGATATTGAGAAAAGACATAAAGGAATAAATGCTTTTATTATAGAAAAAGACATGGAAGGCTTTGTAGTTGGGCAAAAGGAAAATAAATTAGGAATTAGAGGCTCCGATACACATTCTTTAATGTTTACTGATGTAAAAGTTCCAAAAGAAAACAGAATAGGAGAAGATGGGTTTGGATTTACTTTTGCTATGAAAACATTATCGGGGGGTAGAATAGGAATTGCTGCACAAGCATTAGGAATTGCATCAGGAGCATATGAGTTAGCTTTGCAATATTCAAAAGAGAGAAAAGCATTCGGAAAAGAGATTTCTAAACACCAAGCCATTGCTTTTAAACTGGCAGATATGGCTACTGAGATTGATGCGGCAAGATTACTTTGTTTAAAAGCTGCATGGCTAAAAGATAATGGTAAAAATTATGATCAAGCAGGAGCAATAGCTAAAGTTTTTGCTTCTGAAACTGCAATGAAAACAACGGTTGAAGCCGTGCAAGTACATGGGGGATATGGCTTTGTTAAGGAATATCATGTAGAGCGACTAATGCGTGATGCAAAAATTACACAAATTTATGAAGGAACATCTGAGATTCAAAGAATTGTAATTTCTCGTTCTATTTTAAACTAAAAATTATGAAGAAACTAATCTTACTATCATTTTCAATTTTATTTACTCTTGTAGTAAGTGCTCAAATTGACATTGATAAAGCAAAAATCAATCCAGCTTACCTAAAGTTTTTACCTTCTAATGCTAATCCTGCTGATTTACGTCCCTCTGATATTCCATCAGAACAAGTTCTTAAACAAATGGGTTTATCTGATCAAGAAATTACTGAGGCAATGGATTTTAAGGAGAGCAAAGGAAAATATGCGCAAGGAGCTCAAGATACTTCAAGTACTAATGTTAATCTCTCAAAATTTTATGAAATTTTTGGAGATACTTTAGCTGGAGATACAACCGCTTACCCTAAAGCTAGGATTTATGGACAAGATATATTTAGGAATAATAAGTTGTCGTTTTTTCAAAAGGCATTAGATGCCAAAGCGCCTGAGAATTATAAAGTAGGAGCAGGGGATGAGATTTCTATTTCAGTTTGGGGATATTCAGAGTTTTCTGAGGCACTTTTAGTAGACGATAGAGGATATATTACACCAAGTTCTTACGGAAGAATTTATGTAAAAGGGTTAACTTTTAAAAAGATGCGTTCTCTACTTAAAAGTAAATTCTCATCTTTTTTGGACATGAAAAATTCTGAGATAGATGTTACACTTTCTTATTCAAGAGTAATTACCGTAAATATTGTTGGAGAGGTTTATCATCCAGGTTCATACTCAATACCAGCAATAAATACTGCATTCAATGCTTTGATAGCAGCAAAAGGACCTAATCAGTTGGGTACAGTTAGAAATATTTATATTAAAAGAGACGGTAAAACTGTTGATTCCTTAGATGTTTATCAGTTCTTATTTAATCCTACACGCTCACAAGATATTTATATGCAAGATGGAGATTATTTATTTATTCCTCCTGCAAAGCACATTGTTGAGGTGAGTGGGGCAGTAAATCGCCCATATACTTATGAGGCAAAATCAGGAGAATCGGTTGCTAGTATTATTAAATATGCAGGGGGTTATACAACTAATGCATTTACTGATGTAATTACTTTAAAAAGGATTGAATACAATTCAATAAGAGTAAATGATGTTCATACAGATCATGCTAATTCTATAGCTGTTCAAAATGGAGATGAGGTTATAGTAAACAAGATTTCTAATAAATTATCAAATGTAGTTTCGGTAAGAGGAAGTATTGGCGTTGAAGGTGATTACGAATTTATACAAGGAGAGAAACTTTTAGATTTATTAAAGAGAGCTAAATGTATTGCTGAGAAAACATTCTTACCTAAAGTATATGTTATCCGATTGAATGAGGATAGAACAAAAACACATATTGCCGTAAATTTAGGAATAATTAAAAACAATGAAATGCATGAAGACAATATATTGATGCAGGAATATGATATTGTACGGGTGCTTTCTGTTGATGACTTTGATGATGAGTTCTCTGTTTCTATATTTGGTGCTGTTAGGGGTTCTGGGGAGTTTGATTTTGGAGTTGGTATGACTTTGCAAGATGTGCTTTTGCAAGCAGGAGGACTTACTCAGCAAGCAGAAGGAAGTAGGATAGAAGTTAGTAGAATTATGGATTATGATATTTCTTCAAATAAATTAAAACCAAGTAGAGCAGTAGTAAAAACTATAAAAATTGGAGAGCAATTAATGTTGAGTTCTGAAGCTCAAGAATTCATGTTACAACCATTTGATCAGGTATTTGTTAGAGAAAATCCTGATTATGAAGAGCCTGTCAACATTGTGTTAATGGGAGAAGTAAAATATCCTGGCACGTATTCTTTGCTTACAAAGAACGAAAAGATTTCTTCTGTAATCAAAAGAGCAGGCGGGTTGACTAATTACGCTTATATGGATGGAGTTAAAATGTTTAGAAAGTTTGCAGTCGAGACAATCAATGATGAACAGTTAAATATTCCGAATGTTTTATTAGATTCAATTTTAACTAATGCAGAGCTATCCAATATTTATAATAGAGAGTTATTAAATAGAGAAAGGTTAAAAGCAAAGGATAAGAGTTACGATAGTTTGATGTATGATATTGTTTATTTTAATATGCAAAAGGCAATATCTAAGACTAGTTCTAAACATAATTTAGTTTTATTAGAAGGTGATAGTGTAATCATCCCTAAGATGTTAGATGTTGTGCAGGTGTCAGGTGATTTACATAATATAAATGGCAGTTCAATTAGTGCGCCTTTCTTTGGAAAAAGAGCGAACTATTATGTTCGTAATTTTGCAGGAGGGTATACTAAGGATAATAATAAATCACTTACTGTTGTGGTACATGCCAATGGAGTGACACGAAAAGCGATGAATTTTGGTTTGTTCTCGATTTCTCCAAGAGTAAAACCAGGATCTACGATCAAAGTTATTAGTGAACATAAGATCAGAAGAAAGAAAAAAGAAGATATTGATTATAATGAACATATCTCTAGTATTGTGACAAAGATTACAGGTGTAATGTCTTTATGGTTGCTTATAGATAGAGTAAATGGTAGTTTTTAATGGAACAATATAATGATGAAATACAATTAAAAGATATTCTGATAAAATTATCAGAGTATAAATCCTATTTGCTTAGAAAGAAGTTTGCGATATTGTTAGTTTCTTCCTTATGTCTTGTTATAGGAATCATATTTTCAGTATTTTCAGATGTTAGATACACTGCTGAATTAACATTTGTTGTTGAAGCAGATCAGCATTCTGGTGGTTCTTTAGGAGCAATGTCAGGTATTGCAAGTCAATTTGGCTTTGATATTGGCGGATCTTCAAGCGCAACCTTTAGTCAGAATAATATAGTAGAGCTGTTAAAATCTAGAGGTGTGGTAGAGGCTGCTTTAATGCAAAATGGAATTGTTAACGGAAAGAATGATTTATTAATCGAACATTACATAAATATAAATGAACTTAAA
>MDTG01208243.1_pt1 | contig 11250 bp, 11 predicted proteins | sample 811421 | NCBI WGS metagenome assembly MDTG01 (sample SAMN05326645, study PRJNA326480) | marine metagenome | isolation source: seawater | place: Pacific Ocean: South East | collected 2011
AAATTAGTTTCTAACAAACTCCTGGTTGATTTTGAAAGATTTGTCATCCCCTTAAAATTGTGAATACCTTTTTTCCACAACCATCGGTATACCTGATTGCCACGAAAAGCTTGATCCTTATTTTCGGTAAAAAAAAGCCTCAGATCTTCAAGTGACAGGGACCTAATATTCCTTTTTGTTCTAGTTTTCATTAACGCTATCGTTAAAATATCCTCTCCGTTAGACTTCTACTACTTTCATATGATTAGCATGGCATCACCATAAGAATAAAAGTTATATTTATTCTTTATGGCTTGCTTATAAGCTTCTTTGATAAAATCAACATCGGCAAATGCAGAAACCATCATCAATAAAGTAGATTTTGGAGTATGAAAATTGGTAATCATGCAATTGGCAATTGAGAAATCGTAGGGAGGAAATATAAATTTATGTGTCCATCCTTGATAAGGGTTGAGGGTGCCCATAGAAGATACAGAAGATTCCAAGCCTCTCATAACGGTGGTTCCCACAGCACAAATTTTTCGATTGGTCTTCAATGCATTGTTGACTATATTAGAAGCGTCTTGTTTGATAATTAACTCTTCAGAGTCCATTTTGTGTTTGGAGAGATCTTCCACCTCAACAGGACTAAAAGTTCCAAGTCCAACATGTAAGGTCAATTCCGCCAAATCAATCCCTTTGATTTGAAGTCTTTTCATCAGATGCTTAGAGAAGTGAAGCCCTGCGGTAGGTGCAGCAACAGCGCCTTCATGTTTGGCGTAAATAGTTTGATAACGTTCCTCATCTTCTTTCTCAATTGGTCGGTTGATATATTTTGGAAGCGGAGTTTGTCCTAATTCTTTGAGTTTAGTTCTGAATTCACTGTAGGATCCATCAAAGAGAAAACGAAGCGTTCTACCTCTTGAGGTGGTATTGTCAATGACCTCAGCAACCAAACTTTCATCGTTTCCAAAATAGAGTTTATTTCCAATTCTAATTTTTCTTGCAGGGTCAACCAACACATCCCACAATCGTTGTTCCTCATTGAGTTCTCTCAACAAAAAGACTTCAATTCTAGCTCCCGTTTTCTCTTTGTTTCCAAAAAGTCTGGCAGGAAATACTTTAGTGTTGTTCAATACCATTACATCGCCCTCATTGAAAAAATCAATTATATCTTTGAAGGTATGATGACTGACTGACTGATCGACACGATTCAGGACCATAAGCCTGGATTCATCTCTTCCAGAAGAAGGCCTTTGAGCTAATAACTTATTGGGAAGGTCAAAACTAAAATCTGATAATTTCATGGTTCTATTTTTTTGCCATGCAAATATAGTCTCTCTAGGTCAGGGTTGTCAAGTAAAATGCAATAAAAAAACTAAACGATGTTTTGATCAAAGTGAATTTTCCTAAGATCATCCCAAAAAGCAGGGTAAGACTTAGAAACCACCTCTGCGTTATTGATATTGATCGGCACTTTTAATCCAAGGGGGGCAAAAGCCATTGCCATCCTGTGATCATTGTAGGTGTCTATAGAAATATTTTTATTGATCTTTGCTGAACTGAAAAGTTCAAGACTTCTGTCGGTAATTTTCACCTTGGGGCCCAGCTTTTCAATTTCAATTTTAAGAGCAGACAAACGATCTGTTTCTTTTATTTTCAGTGTATGCAAACCCGTAAGCTTGCAATCAACATTAAGTCCAAGACAAGTGATCGCAATGGTTTGAGCCAAATCGGGAGTGTTTTTTAGATTGATCATTATGTAATTTGGGGGTGTAAAATCAACTATTTTAGAAAGTGTTATTTTTCCATCAGAATAGGTTGTCTTTACTCCAAATTTTTCGTAAATTTCAAAAAGTGCAGCATCTCCTTGTTTGCTTTTTTCAAAAAAGTTCTTTAAGGTTATTTCACCTCTAACCGCCAAAGCAACAATGGAATAGAAATAAGAGGCAGAACTCCAGTCAGACTCAACTGTCCAATGTTTGGTTTTAATTTTAGAAGTAGGCTTGATTAATATTTGGTCTCTATCAAAGGTGGTCTCAAAACCCAATTGATTCATGATGCTCTGTGTCATTTTGATGTAGGGAACAGAGGTGGTTTCTCCTATCAATTCAATATTTAATCCATTCTTTAGCGAAGGAGCAATAAGCATCAAAGCAGAAATATATTGACTGCTAATGTTTGCAGGTAAGGCTACTCGATTCATAGTAATTTCCTTTCCTCTAATGATTAATGGTGGAAAGCCAGCCTCCTTTTCATAGGCAATATCTGCTCCCAAACTTTTCAATGCATCTACCAAGAGTTTTATCGGACGTTCTTGCATTCTTTCAGACCCAGTTAAAACAATTTCTCGATTGGGTTTGGTTGCAAAATAAGCCGTCAAAAAACGCATGGCAGTTCCAGCATGATGGATATTGATGATATTACTTTTGCTTTTTAATGCTTTTTGAGTTATCTGAGAATCATCTGAATTGGAAAGGTTGAAAATTTCAATTTGGGGATGCAAAGCTTGAAGCACCAGTAATCTATTTGATTCGCTCTTAGAACCGGTGATGGTGAGTTCACCATATGACTCTTGACTGGAGTGCTGTATGTTTAAATTCATGTAGGCAAATTATTTCAACCTAGGATTGTTTTGATGACGGTCGTGATCTCTTTCAGATTTGATTTTCATTTTTTTATTAAAGGCTTGTTGTAGATCCACACCCGTCTGATTGGCCAAACACAATACTACAAAGATTACATCGGCAAGTTCCTCTCCAAGATCTTTTCCATTATCACTCTCTTTTTCACTTTGCTCTCCATATCTTCTGGCAATAATGCGAGCAACCTCACCCACTTCTTCGGTCAGTTGGGCCATATTGGTCAACTCATCAAAATAACGAACACCGTGTTCCTTAATCCAAATATCGACAACTTCTTGTGCTTTTTGCAATTCCATTTGCTAGCGAATTTAAAACTTTCCCGATGGTCATGAAAATATAAAGTCTAAAAATCATAACAAGCCTCTTATTTCGTCCATGTTTTGTACGATCCGACAATGATCATGAAGTGGTTCATTTTTGGAGTTGAAATGTATCGCTTGCATACCAATATTTATAGCTCCCAAAACATCTACCTCAAGGCTATCACCAATCATCAAAGAATTTTTGGCAGACGTTTTAGCATGATCAAGAGCGTGTTCAAAAATGATCGGGTGGGGTTTTTTGTAGCCCACTTTTTCAGCCGTAAAGACATTTTTAAAATATGAAGAAAGGCCTGATTTTTTTATTTTTTTTTCTTGAACAGCTTCAAAACCATTGGTAATAATGTGGAGTTGATAGTTAGTTTTGAGCGCCTCTAAAATAGAAGCCACCCCCTGAAATAGGTTTGAAAAAGTTGAAAGATGTAAAATATATTGATCTGAAATTAGATCGATCATGGTTGGATCAAACTCAAAATCCATTACTTGAAAAGTTTTGATCAATCTTTTTTGCCTAAGTTCTTTTTGGGAAATTTTATTTTTCCTATATAGCTTCCAGTATTGATGGTTGATCCATTTATAAGCCCCCAAAAAATCATTAAGGTTGAGGTCCAGATTGAGTTCCTCAAAAATCTTCTCAAATGTCAACGCTGAATTTTTTTCAAAATCCCAAAGGGTGTGATCCAAATCGAAAAAGACATCAGTAATCTGATTTTTATCGGGCATGGTATTTAAGATAGTTAATGAATTGATTACGCCAGCTGTTTTTTAAGTCCTCTGAATTCAGTATTGCATTGGAAAAAGAAACCCCGTGAAAAGCAGAACTGGTGGGTAATTTTCCATAGAGTTCTTTTAATTTTTCAAATCCCATTTGATTGGAAAGCTTCCTAAAGCCCGATTCGTCAGCCACCACTGGATAAATTTTTAATGACGTTTGTAAATCGTTGGTCAAGTCGTAAAAATAAAAGGGTACCGCTGTGGAGGCACGATAACCAATTTCTTCTTTATAGCCCATGCTGTAATCCTTTTGAATCTCTTTATCCAAAAGATTGTAGTAACCCGAAGAAGCGGATAAAAGGCCGTAATTGAACCTTACCGAATCAATCTCTTTAAAAATCAACCTTTTGAGTTGATCGCATTCGGGATTTAGGAATTTAGATCTCTGTTGCGAGGCGTAGGAGGCCAAAAGGGAAACTTGATTCAAATCGGCAGTGTTTTTGATTAGCTTTCTAAAACTATAATTGTAGATTGAAACACCTCTATCATAAAAAGTGTTTTTGGCAAAAAGGAAAAAATAAAGGGGTTGAAACCCAAGTTTTTTAAAAATTGTCTCCAGCTCTTCAAAATTATTGTAGGGATCTTTTCGCAAACCTAAGAGTACCAGATATTGATCTATAATAGAAAAAAAATCCAAACGCCATAGCGCACTAAAGGTATTAGTTAGATTCACCAATAATGACCTTTTTTGATAATGATAAGGGTTAACAACCGAAATGATAGGTTGAAATTTTGGTTTTTTCCAAGATACATGAGGAAGCTCGGGAAAAAACTCATGTAATTTATCCTTCAATCTCACTGCCCATAAATCTACAAGAGGCATTTCTATGAAGTTGTTTTTTGACGCCAAGCTTTGGTATGCCAAAAATGCGCCCAACTCATTTTTTACTTGTGGGAGAAATTCCTCATATCTACTAATCAGATAAAAGGAAGCTGAAAAAACATCATAGGGTAATTTAGAGTGTTTTCCCAACTTGAAAAAAGCGGGAAGACCAGACCAATTTGACACCTCTATAGGGACTTCCTGAATCCCTTGTTGGAACAGCAGGTCATGAGAGGCTATGAAAAACTCCTTTCCAAGGGGTTGATTAGTGTAGCTCAGTTTGGGTCCTGAATGAGAAACAAATTTCTCAATGGTAGAGGTGAAATCGATAGGAAGTTCTAAAATCCTAATAAAAATTTGCCTGAAAATATAGGTTAGACGAGGAGTTATTTTGTGAGAATAAACCAGTATCATTCAAATCAATTTTTCATCTTTAAAGCTAAAGTAAGGCTTTTCAGATACAATAAGATGATCCAAAATTATAATACCAAAAACACTGGCAGCCCAGTTAATCTTTTACAAGGAATATGATAAAAGAATTTAGAATCTAAGTGAAAGAAAAAAATCTAGAAATATTTTAGAAGCGGGATAATTTGGCTTTAAGCTGCTCCCAATCCAACCCCCCATAATTACCCGAGCTCATCATCAACAAAACAGAATAATCATAATCTTGCAATAAAAGAAAATCTTTTAAAAGCTGTGGATCAGAGAAAACAATCAGCCTTGAGTGCCCCAGTGCATCAAAAATTTCTTGGGGATGAATCGGGGTTCTGTTTTTTATTCTAAGGGCCTCAGGGTCAAAAAAAACGATGGGCAGATCAGCTTTTTCTAAACTATTGCGATAATGGACAAGAAAAGAAGGATCCAAGCTACTGTGGGTATGTAATTCCAAACATGCAACAAGTTTAGAATCGGGAAATTGTTCTTTAACGGCTTGGGTGGTGGCCTTCACTTTACTGGGGGAATGAGCGAAATCCTTAAAAAGGTAGCTAGTCTTCCCGCTAATAAGACGTTCAAGACGTTTTGAAGCGCCTTTAAAACTACTTATAGCTTGAAAAAAATCGTCTTCATCGATACCAATAAGTTGACAAAGCCATTTAGCCCCAGATATATTGGATAGATTGTGTCTTCCAAAGACACCTAAGGGAATCAGCCCCTCATCCGTTTCCAAATAAGTTTCACCCAAAGAAACCGTGTGATCTAGAGTGCTGTATGACTCTTTTCTAATAGCGTTTTGAGATTTCGAAACTATTTTACATAATTTATCGTCCTCTTGATTGTAAACTAAAACTCCACCTTCTGTGATAGAATCAATGAATATTTGAAATTGATCATTATAATCCGATTCTGTATTAAAAACATTGATGTGATCCCATGCAATTCCACTGATCAATGCAATTTGAGGTTTGTAATGATGGAATTTGGGTCTTAAATCAATAGGGGAAGACAGGTATTCATCTCCTTCAAGAATGATAAATTGATTCTTTTCGGACAAATAGACTGAATTATCAAAGCCCTCCAGTTTGGCACCAATCATGTAATCCACCGATTTTTGATGATAGTTCAATACGTGTAAAACCATTGCAGAAATGGTAGTTTTACCATGACTCCCAGCAATTACTACCCTTGTTTTGTTCTGGGCGTAGTGGGCAATAAATTCCGGATAGGAAAAAAGCGGCAGCCCCATTTTTTGTGCGGCCAAAAGTTCCGGATTGTCTTTTTTGGCATGCATTCCCAAAATCACTGCATCGAGACTTGCATTTATTTTTTCCGGATACCAACCCATTTGTTCAGGACAGATTTCTGCTTCCCTTAATTGGGTTAAAGAGGGATCAAAAATAGCATCGTCACTTCCGGTGACTTGATGACCATTTATTTTTAGTGCGATGGCCAAACTGTGCATGGCACTCCCTCCCATGGCAATAAAATGGTATTTACTCAAGCTTTACAGTTTTTAGTAATTCCAAACCTTCTTCAAAATCGGGGTTGATTTCCAAGGCTTTTTTTGTCGAAGCCTTTGCGTTTTTAAAATCCTTAGTGTAAAGGTAAATTTTTGAGCGATAATAATAGGCCCATTCCAAGGGGTAATTATCTTTAAATCCAGAATCTTTAATGTAATGGTCTAAAAAGGAAATCCCTAATTCCGGTTCCATTTTAAATTCGGCAGCTGCCCTACCCAAATCGAAAATCAAATCCCTTCTCAGTGCACTGCCCCATTGATCTGTTGCTGGAATTTCTTGTTTGAGGTAACGGAAGACCTCAGCGTATTTTGATTTTGAAGCCTCATAATTATTTTTCACTTCCAAGACATAGGCCTGCATCATCATTCCTTCGACAGGATCGATATCCCTCAACCCATCGGCTTTTGTTTCAGCCATTGCAATACTTCCCCCAAAAAGGGATGGGATTTCTGCATACAACTGAATTAATAAATTAAAAAAAATCACTTTTTTGGGTTTTAACTCATGAGCTTGAAGGACAGACCTTTTGGCTATTAAAATATAGGGAACCGATAAAAATCGAGAAACCTCAAGTGATTTTCGAGCTGCCGCTACGCCTAGTTTAAAATAATTTTCGGCCTTAGGTGCATCAAGCAAAAGTATTTCGTAATAATCAATAGCAGTATCCCAGTCTTTGTAATAATAGGACAACTCTGCAATGGATCTGATAATGGCTGTTGATTCCCGATTGGCTTTATTTTTTAGCAATCTTAATTCCTCGGTGTACTTAGCATCACTTTCGTAATCATAGCTCACCAATGGGGTTTTTGCTTGTGAAAGGATCAGCAAAGGAAAAAAGAAAAAAAGAATTGACCATTTTATTCTAATCATTTGGAGCGTTTAGTGTTTTCCAAATTAAATCTTTGAGTGGAAGTAAACCCGATTGATCCACTGCCGATATAATGCAATGGGGGATTTTACCAAAGTTTTTCTTCATTTCCTCGACGTATTCCATCCGGAGTTCATCATCCAACAAGTCGCATTTGGAGAGCGCTACTATATAATCTTTATCTATTAATTCAGGATTGTATGTTTTCAATTCAAACATCAAAATATCAAAAGCTTTTTTGACATCGGGAGTATCGGATGGAATCAAAATAAGCAATACGGAATTGCGTTCGATATGACGAAGGAAGTAGTGTCCCAATCCTTTGCCATCTGAAGCCCCTTCGATGATTCCAGGGATGTCTGCCATCACAAAAGATTGAAAGTCACGATAAGGGACAATGCCCAAGTTGGGTTTTAGAGTGGTAAACTCATAATCGGCGATTTTGGGTTTGGCCGCGGACAAGGCCGCCAACAAGGTCGACTTCCCTGCATTGGGAAAGCCTACCAAGCCCACATCTGCCAGTACTTTAAGTTCCAAGGTAACCTGTAATTCTTTTCCATGGATTCCCGGTTGAGCATATCTTGGGGTTTGATTTGTCGAAGATTTAAAATTCCAATTGCCCAATCCCCCTTTTCCACCTTCCAACAAAATGAATTCTTGTTCCGGCTCAACTATCTCAAAAAGCACAACTTCGGTTTCCGAATTTTTAACAACTGTTCCCAAGGGAACATCGATATAAACATCTTTCCCTTGAGCACCACTGCTTCTGTTTTTACTGCCGTCTCCTCCGTGTCCTGCCAAAAAATGCCTCGTAAATTTAAAGGAGTACAATGTCCATAAGTTGGGATTGGCACGGATGATGATGTGTCCTCCTCTGCCTCCATCTCCCCCATCTGGCCCACCTTTGGTGATGTATTTTTCGCGGTGCAAGTGCACAGAACCTTTCCCTCCTTTTCCTGATTTAAGGCTGAGTTTTACGTAGTCAACAAAATTTGCTTCGGTCATTACTTAGAGCAAGCCATCGATCAGCGCGGTCAATCTTTGGGTAATTTCATCAATGCTACCGATACCGTCCACACTATAAAATTTCCCCTGAGCATTATAATATGACCTTAGCTGGGCTGTTTTATTGTTGTATTCCTCGAATCGGTTTCTTATTTTCTCTTCGTCCTGGTCGTCCTTCCTGTCACTGGTTTTTCCCCTGTTGATTAGGCGTTCCAACAAGATATCATCATCGGCCTCCAAGGCCATAGTAGCACTAATTTGCATGGATTTTTCACTCAAAAAAGCATCTAGAACTTCGGCTTGTTTTGTCGTTCTAGGGAAACCGTCAAAAATAAAGCCCTTTGCCTCCGGGTTGTTTTCGACCGCATCCTTAAGCATGTCGATTGTAACTTGATCGGGAACCAAATCTCCTTCTTCCAAATAAGATTTTGCCAATACTCCCAATTCTGTATTGTTAGAGATGTGGTGTCTGAACAGATCTCCAGTGGAGATATGAAACAATTGGTATTTGGATTTTAAAAATTCTGCCTGAGTTCCTTTTCCAGCACCGGGTTTTCCAAAGAGTATTAAATTTATCATTAAAAATTATTTATAGCAAAGATATCCAAATTGTCTTGTTTTTTTCCAAGCAAAAAAGTTATGCGTATTTTTGTAAAAACTTCGCGATGGAATTTTTTTCGACTTCGAAAACCCTCGGGATACTTGGTGGAGGGCAATTGGGTAAAATGTTGCTCTACACCACTCGAAAATGGGATATCAAAACGAGTGTTTTGGATCCCAATAAAAATGCCCCGGCAAGGGTTGCCTGCGATAATTTTGTCAAAGGGGATTTGACTGATTTTCAAGCCGTATACGATTTTGGGAAAAAAGTTGATGTACTGACCATCGAAATTGAAAAAGTAAATGTAAAAGCCCTTGAAAAATTAGAAAAGGAAGGCGTAAAGGTTTATCCTCAATCCCATGTACTAAAAACCATTCAAAACAAATGCCTGCAAAAAAAGTTCTATAAAAGCCACAATATCCCTACGGCCTCCTTTGAAGAATTCGAAACCCTAAATCAAGTCAAAGAAGCCATCATCAAAGGTAAGTTATCTTTTCCTTTTGTATGGAAATCGGTCGAAATGGGTTATGATGGCTATGGAGTATCTATTATTCACTCCAACAAGGAAATCGAAAGCCTGAATACCGGGCCCTGTCTGATTGAAGAACTGGTGACCTTCGAAAAAGAATTGTCCGTAATCGTATGTCGTCGTCCACAGGGGGAAATGGTTCATTATCCGGTAGTGGAATCGGAGTTTCACCCCACAGCCAACCAAGTAGAATATGTTTTGTGTCCAGCGAGAATCTCGAAACAAACGGCCAAAAAAGCAATAGAAGTGGCCCTAAAAACAGCTGAAGCCTATGGTCAAATTGGTCTTTTGGCGGTGGAGCTTTTTCTTACTACCGAGGGAGAATTATTGGTCAATGAGGTTGCACCCCGCCCCCACAACAGCGGTCATTTTAGTATCGAGGCCTCCTATACCTGCCAGTTTGAACAACACATCCGCGCTGTATTGGATTTGCCATTGGGGAAAACAGCCAGCAAGACCTCTGCAGTGATGGTCAATCTTGTGGGCAAAAAAGGCCATATCGGGCGGGTGGTTTATAAAAATATCGATCAGGTATTAGCCATTGAGGGGGTTATTCCTCATATTTACGGTAAAAAAGAAACACGTCCTTTTCGGAAAATGGGACATGTTACCATCATACACCCCAAAATCGAAACCGCTAGAAAAATTGCGGCACAAGTAAAAGAAAGCTTATCAGTAATCAGCAATCAGTAAATATTATGGCTAAAGTTGGAATCATAATGGGTAGCGAATCGGATTTACCGGTCATGCAGGAAGCAATAGATATCCTTAAAGAATTTGATATCGAAACAGAAGTAGACATCGTCTCTGCCCACCGTACCCCTGAGAAAATGATGGACTATGGTAATAAAGCACACCAAAGAGGTCTAAAAGCAATCATTGCCGGAGCTGGAGGAGCAGCCCACCTGCCGGGGATGATCGCTGCAGTGTCTCCACTTCCCGTTATTGGCGTACCTGTTAAATCGAGCAACTCTATTGATGGTTGGGATTCTGTTTTATCCATTCTCCAAATGCCCGGAGGTGTACCTGTAGCTACCGTAGCGCTAAATGGCAGCAAAAATGCCGGTATATTGGCCGCACAAATTGTTGGAACCTCAGATCCCTCAATACTAGAAAAAGTAACCCAATACAAAGAAGGACTGAAAACCAAAGTCAGCAAAAGCAGTAAAAAACTTAACCCTTAAAATATTGAAAAACCCTTTATTATCTGTCTTTGACACCCCCCAACAGTCCATCCCATTCAGCATAATCAAACCGGAACATTTTATTCCTGCCCTCAAAGAAAACATCAAAAATACCTTGGAGGGAATCGATAAGATAGTAAACCAAATCGCGCCTCCAAGTTTTGAAAACACGATCGAAGCCTTGCAAAATTTGGGGGAGTTATTGGAACGCAACAGCTCCATTTTATTCAACCTCAACAGTGCCGAAACTTCCGATGCCATTCAAGCAACTACCCAACAGGCATCGCCCTTGTTGACTCAATTCCAAAACGATGTCAGGCTCAACCAAGCTTTGTTTGAACGCATCAAAACGATCTACCAAAATCAAGACCTGGAAAATCTTTCGGCCGAACAACAAACCCTTTTGGAAAAAGAATACAAGGGTTTTGCCAGAAACGGTGCATTACTCAACGATGATGAAAAAGAGCTGTTGCGGGAAATCGATACCGAAAAGGCACAGCTGAGCCTCACTTTTGGTGAAAATGTTTTGGCGGATACCCACGCTTTTGAACTTCATATCAC
>MDTG01294741.1_pt1 | contig 11250 bp, 8 predicted proteins | sample 811421 | NCBI WGS metagenome assembly MDTG01 (sample SAMN05326645, study PRJNA326480) | marine metagenome | isolation source: seawater | place: Pacific Ocean: South East | collected 2011
GATCAAAACCGTAATGATTTAACCATCTATAATCACATTCAAAAAAAGATCTTAAATCATTAATTCCATATTTTAACATTGCAAGCCTATCTATGCCTATGCCAAAAGCAAAACCTTGAAATTTTTTAGGATCAACTTTACAGTTTTTTAAAACATTTGGATGTACCATTCCACATCCTAGTATTTCAAGCCATTTGTCTCCTTCTCCAATTATTATTTTATTATTTTCAAGTTTGTAACCAATGTCTACCTCTGCTTATGGTTCTGTGAAAGGGAAATGACTAGGACGAAATCTCATTTTTATTTTATCGACCTCAAAAAATTGTTTTATGAAATAATTAATACAACCCTTTAAGTGTCCCATATTTATATATTTATCAATATGAAGACCCTCTAATTGATGAAACATAGGGGTATGAGTTTGGTCGCTGTCACTTCTATATGTTCTTCCAGGAGCTATAATTTTAAAAGGTGGTTTGCCTTTAAGCATTGTTCGTACTTGGACTGGAGAAGTATGTGTTCTTAGTAATGTTTTCATATCTTTATCTAAATAAAAAGTATCGTGCATATCTTTTGCAGGATGATTTTCAGGCGTATTAAGTGCTGTAAAATTATTATAGTCATTTTCAACATCTGGCCCCTCTTCGACAGTAAATCCTATTTCTGAGAAAATACACGATATTTCATCAATTACTTGAGAAACCGGATGAATTTTTCCTATTTTAAAATCTTTTTCAGGCAAAGTAACATCAATTTTTTCTTTATTAATCTTATCTATAATTTCTTTATCCAGAACTTCATTTGATCTTTTTGAGAAAAGTTCTGAAAGATCTTTCTTTACATTATTAATATTGGCAGCAAAATTTTTTCTTTCATCCGGAGATAAAGATCCGAGTTTTTTAAATTCAGAATTTATTATTCCGTTTTTACTAAATATTTCAGAACTTATCTTAGTCAATTCAGATTGATTTTTTGAATTTTCTATTTTTTCTTTAAACTCAAATATTTTTTTTTCAAATTCTGTCATTATTACAGATTATTTCTTAAACAAATAAAAACAATAGACAATGATTGTTAATTAAGTGCAGCTTGAGCTTTTTTTACAATGGTTTTAAAGGCTTCTGGATTGTCATATGCAATTTCAGCTAAAATCTTCCTATCAATTTTTATTCCTGATTTGTTCAATCCATTAATAAATTTAGAATATGTTAAGCCCTCTTGTCTTACGCCTGCGTTAATTCTTTGTATCCAAAGTGATTTAAATTCTCTTTTCTTGTTTCTTCTATCTCTATAAGCATATTGCATAGCCTTTTCCATAGCCTGCCTAGCAACTCTAATAGTATTTTTTCTTCTTCCCCACTGACCTTTTACTGCCTTGAGGACTTTTTTATGTTTCGCTTTACTTGTTACTCCTCTTTTGACCCTTGCCATATCATCCTCTTAAACTGTAAGGCATATATGATTTAACGATTTTTCCATCTTGCTTCGACATTACAGTTGTACCTCTTTGTTTTCTAATCTGAGAATTTGTTCTTTTAATCATTCCATGTCTTTTTCCAGCTTGTGCCATTATTACTTTGCCCCTAGCTGAAATTTTGAATCTTTTTTTCGCTGAACTTTTTGTTTTTAATTTTGGCATAATTTCAGGGTTTATACTAAGTAAAATTAAAATTTACAACATCAATTATAGGTTATAAAGGCTGGATTACCATTATCATTTGTTTACCGTCGAGTTTTGGGTGAAGTTCAACTTTACCTATATCCTTCATATCTGCTTTAATTTTTTCCATGAGATCGTTACCTAAATTAGAATGTTGCATTTCCCTACCCTTAAATCTTATAGTAAATTTAACTTTATCTCCTTTTGATAAAAATTTCTGAGCATTTTTAATTTTAAAAGTATAGTCGTGTACCTCAGTGACTGGTCGTAATTTAATTTCTTTTAACTCAATTTTCTTTTGTTTTTTTTTAGCCTTATTAATTTTTTTTTGCTGGTCGTATTTATATTTACCCATATCCATGATTTTACATACTGGCGGCTTTGCATTTGGAGCAATTTCGATTAAATCTAAATTTTCATTTTTTGCTTTTGAAATTGCCTCTTGTAAATTTAATACACCTAGGTTCTCTCCCTCAGAATTTATTACTTGAACTTCTGGTGAAGTTATTCTGCTATTAGCTCTTGGACCTTTTGGCCGTGTTCTTCTTTGGAAATAATTTTGTTTTGGAAATGGCACTTATTAAATAGGAGCTTTACTTAAAAGAGAAAATTTATTTTTAAATTCTTTTAATTGCATATTTTCTTGTTTATTAGAATCTAATCTTCTAATAGTTACCGTATTAGAGTCAACTTCTTTTTTTCCACATATCAATAATAATGGGATTTTTTTTAAAGAATGTTCTCTAATTTTATAATTTAAGTTGTGATTTTTTAAATCTACTTCACTTAATATGCCAACACCTTTGAGTTCTTTATTAACTATTTTGGCATAATCATCAAATTCATCAGATACAGGTATCACCATTGTTTGCAAAGGTGATATCCAAAAAGGTAATTTTCCTGAATAGTGCTCAATTAAAATTCCGATAAATCTCTCTAGTGATCCAAATAGAGCTCTGTGCAGCATCACAGGAACTTTTTTTGTACCATCTTTATCTACGTAACTTGCTCCAAGTCTGCCTGGAAGATTTAAGTCTACTTGTAATGTTCCACATTGCCAGTCTCTTCCTATGGCATCCCTCAATACAAATTCTATTTTCGGACCATAAAACGCTCCTTCACCATTATTAATAGAATACTCCAAACCTGTTTTTTTCATAGCTTTCAGCAAAGCTTCTTCTGATTTATCCCAAACATCATCTTCGCCTACTCTTACCTTGGGTCTATCTGAATATTTTAAAATTATATTTTCAAAACCTAAATCTTTATAAATATCCAATATAAGCTTAGTAACAGATAAACATTCTTCTGTAATTTGTTCCTCCGTGCAGAAAATATGAGCATCATCTTGAGTAAAAGCCCTTACCCTTAATAATCCATGTAGTGCGCCAGATGGTTCATATCTGTGAACCTTTCCAAATTCGGACATTTTTAATGGTAAGTCTCTATAACTTTTTAAACCTTGATTAAAAACTTGCACACATCCTGGGCAATTCATTGGTTTAATTGCAAAAACTTTTTCATCTGGAGTAGTTGATGTGTACATGTTGTCACCAAATTTCTCCCAGTGACCAGACTTTTCCCACAAAGATCTATCCAAGATTTCTGGTGTATTTATCTCATCATAGCCTGCATGATTTTGTTTTTCTCTCATATAGAAGACAAGTTTTTGAAATAATTTCCATCCTTTATGGTGCCAAAAAACTGATCCAGGGCTTTCTTCTCTAAAATGAAATAAATCCATTTCTTTACCCAATTTTCTGTGATCTCTTTTTTCGGCCTCTTCCAATCTTTTTAAGTATTGATCAAGTTCTTTCTTTGATGGCCATGCAGTACCATAGATTCTTTGTAGCATTTCATTATTAGAGTCTCCCCTCCAATAAGCGCCAGCAACTTTCATCAATTTAAAATATTTCCCAATTTTTCCTGTCGAAGATAAATGTGGACCTCTACAAAGATCATGCCAATCACCGTGAAAGTATATAGATATTTCCTCATTCTCTGGTATCGTTTCAATTATTTGAGCTTTGTAAATTTCTCCTTTTTTTTGAAAATGTTTTATTGCTTTTTCTCTATCCCAAACTTCTCTTTTAGTAATCTCATCTCTATCAACAATTTCCAACATTTGTTTTTCAATTTTTCTTAAATCATCCTCAGTAAAAGGCTCTTTTCTCGCAAAATCATAATAAAATCCATTCTCAATTACAGGTCCAATTGTAACTTGAGTTCCAGGGAACAGTTCTTGAACAGCCATTGCAAGAATGTGTGCTGTATCATGTCTTATGGTTTCAACCCCTTCTAAATTTTTTGAGGTAAAAATTTTTACTGTAGAGTCTTTTTCAACTAAAAAGCTTAAGTCTTTAAGTTGCCCATCAACCTCCATAATAAGTGCCTGCTTTGATAATGAGCTACTAATTTTTTCCGCAATTTGAGATCCATTAACAGCTTTCGAAAAACTGATTTGATTTCCATCAGGTAATTTTATATTTGGCATTAATCTATTAATTTTTTGTACTCTGAATAAGTACTATTACACATTTTTTCAACATTAAATTTTCTGATTACGTTTTTTCTCCCTTCAGCACCTATACCATTAAGCGTAACTTCGCTCAAATTAAGTATTTCGCTTAATTTTTCTCCTAAATTTTTTGAGTTACCCGATTCAAATAAAAAACCTGTTTTTTCATTTATTATTGTTTCATTTGAACCACCAATATCGCTTGCAATGATTGGTTTTCCCATAGATTGTGCCTCAACCGAAACTCTTCCAAAAGCTTCTGGTTCAACAGAAGATGAGACTACGATATCAGATATTTCATATGCTATTGGCATCAATTCTAAATGATCAACAAAAATTATTTCTTTATTAAGTCTGTGCTGCTCGACTAGTCTAACAAGTTTTTTCCTATAAATTTTCCTACCTTGATCACTTCCTAAAATTATTGCAACAAAATCTAACATTGGTGAAAATTTCTTTAGATTGCTTATAGCCTCAATGAACATTTCCTGTCCTTTCCACTCGGTAAGTCTACCTGGTAGCAAAATAATTTTTTTACTTTCATCTATTTTCCATTTTTTTTTTAATAGTATTTTATCTGTATCTTTAATTTTTTTTGGATTAAAGTAATCAGTATTAATACCTCTGAATATTACGAGAAATTTTTTTTTTGGATTTAAATAATTAGAATAATTATCTTTAATATGTGAGAATATAAAATTTGATCCAGCAATTACCAGATCAGATCGCACCATTACAGAATTATACCATTTTTTTAAAGAACTTTTAAAATTATAAGTTCCATGGAATGTAGTTACAAATTTTCTTCTTGTTAATTTTGTAGCAATTAAGCACGACCAGGCTGGTGCTCTACTTCTTGCGTGTACGATGCTAATATTATACAGCACAATTATAAGTGATAAAATTATAGAATTAATTATTATCATAATAGGATTTTTACTTTGGACTGGGAGTCTTAATACTTTTACTTTTTTTTTATTAATATACTTTATTAAAGGACCGCCACTCGTAACTATATATGATCCAAATTTATTTTCGTATAAATAGTGTGCTAAATCAAAACAACCTGTTTCTGCTCCACCGTAGCCAAGTTTAGGAATTACTTGTAAAACTTTTTTTTTTGATGACATTTGGATTATTTATATATTAAGTAAGAATTCTAATAAACTTTTATGAACAAAATTAAATACTTAAAAATATCAAAAAATGTCAAAATTAGATACCTAACTAACAACTTAAAGAAGAATATTAATGTAGTTTTTCTACATGGTTTTATGTCCGACATAGATGGAGAAAAACCAAAAGTATTAAGTAAATTTTGCTCAAAGCAAAAGATTGGTTTTCTAGCTATAGAATATTCAGGACATGGAAAATCTTCTGGAAAATTCACAAGTGGAAATATAACAAAATGGAGCAATCAAGTTAAAATAGCAATAAGCAAAATAATAAAAAAAAGAAAAATTATTTTAGTTGGCTCCAGTATGGGTTCCTGGTTGTCTGTCAAACAATTACTATTTTTTGGTAATCAAATTGGAGGTTTTATTGGCATAGGTTCGGCTCCAGAGTTTTTAGAAAAAGTTATGTGGAAAAAATTTACAAAGAAAATGAAAAAAGAGACAATAAAAAACGGAATATACAATCTTAAGCATGGAGGGTATGAATATCCCATTACATATCAGTTAATAAAAGATTCAAAAAAAAATAGAGTTTTAAACAAAAAAATATACATAAATTTATCTGTGACGTTGTTTCATGGATCAAAGGATGAGGCTATACCAGTAATTTACTCCAGGCGACTTATCAAAACTTTTGTGAATGCAAGGAAAAAATTAATAATTTTTAAAAAAGGTGATCATAGTTTATTTGCAAAAAAGTATCAAAAAAAAATATTAAGAGAGTTAAAAAAAATTATTTCTCAGAACGTTTAAACAGCTAAACCTTTTACACTATTTTCTGTAATTGGATTTTCTAATTTATCTATCATTTCTTTTGGACAAATTTGATAAAAATAATTTAATTCAGTGTCAAAATTTTTTAATATCATGTTTGAAAGATTTGAATTTGTTTCTTTAAATTGTTCTAAAATCAAATTTTTTAAGAATTTTTTCCAGTAACTTGTTTCGACTCTTTGCCAAATCACAGTTTCAGGGTTGACTCTTTTATCAAAAGTGTTGTGAATGTCATATACAAAAGACATCCCTCCTGTCATGCCTGCTCCAAAATTGTCACCTACTTCACCCAATATTACAATATTTCCACCAGTCATGTATTCACATCCATTAGAACCACAACCCTCTACTACTGAAGTAGCTCCTGAATTTCTGACTGCAAATCTTTCACCTGCTTGGCCTGATGCGTAAAGCTTGCCTGATGTCGCTCCGTACAATACTGTATTTCCAATTATTGTATTATCTTTAGATACGAGATTACTCTCATCCTGTAATTTAATTGATATAATAGCTCCTGATAAACCTTTTGCTACATAGTCATTTGCATCACCAAATAAATTTAATTTTAGGCCCTTGGTTCCAAATGCTCCAAAAGACTGTCCAGCAGAACCTTTAAAACTGATTTCAACTTCATTATCTTTTAATTTATTATTCCCAAATTTTTTATAAAGTTGATATGAAATTCTCGTACCGACTGCTCTATGAGTATTATGAATTTCATATATTTTTTTTATTTTTTCTTTTTTATCGATAGCATTTTCAATTTCTGGCCAAATCGTTTGATCCAAAGTATCTGGGACATTATTTATAATTGGTTTATCACAAAATGTTTTATTATTTCCAGGATCTGCTTGTACAAAAAGTGGGTTTAAATCAAGATCGTCTAAATTAGAGGAGCCTTTGCTTATCTGTTTTAATAGATCAGTCCTACCTATTACATCGTTAAGTTTCGTAAAACCTAATTCAGCTAGAATTTCTCTGACCTCAGTTGCAATAAATTTAAATAAATTCACTACCTTATTTGGTGTACCCGTGAATTTTTCTCTTAATTTTTCATCTTGGGTGCATACCCCAACTGGACAAGTATTTGAATGACATTGTCTAACCATTATACAACCCATCGCAACTAATGATGTCGTGGCCACTCCATACTCTTCGGCTCCCATCATTGCTGCTATGACAACATCACGTCCTGTCTTAATACCTCCATCTGTTTTTAAAGTTACAGTATGTCTCAAGTTATTTAATGTAAGAACTTGATTTGCCTCGGTTAATCCCATTTCCCATGGTATGCCAACATATTTGACACTTGTTTGGGGCGATGCTCCTGTTCCTCCATTATGCCCTGATATTAAAATTATATCTGCCTTAGCCTTAGCAACACCTGCTGCAATTGTTCCAACACCAGATGAGGCCACTAATTTAACGCTTACTCTCGCTTTAGGGTTTATTTGTTTAAGATCATATATTAACTGAGCTAGGTCCTCTATAGAATATATATCATGGTGTGGTGGTGGCGATATAAGTGTTACACCAGGCGTAGAATGTCTTAATTTTGCTATTTCATCTGTGACTTTGAAACCGGGCAGCTGTCCACCTTCGCCAGGCTTTGCTCCTTGAGCAATTTTAATTTCAATTTCATTACAATTGTTTAAATAATCCACAGTAACTCCAAATCTAGCAGAAGCAATTTGTTTAACTCTTGAATTTGCTGAATCTCCATTATCCATTACTTTGAACCGTTTAGCATCCTCTCCTCCTTCACCACTACATGATGCTCCCTTAATTCTATTCATCGCAACAGCTAAAGTTTCATGGGCTTCCTTGGAAAGAGCTCCGTGTGACATACTTCCACTTCCAAACCTTCTTAAAATATTTTCTAAAGGTTCTACCTCTTTGATATCTATTTTTTCTTTAATTTTGAAATCAACTAAATCTCTGAGATTAATTGGTGGAAGGTCGTGTATACCCTTTGAGTATTTTTTGTAAATCTCATAAGAATTATTTGAAACTGCAGTCTGAAGTAAGTGAATAAGTTTTCCTTGATACTGATGTTTTTCTCCATTTTTTCTATACCTATATAATCCTCCTATTGGTAAAATATTAGTATCGTTTTTAAATGCATCACTGTGTATTCCTCTAATTTTTTTTTCTATTCCGTATAATCCTATTCCAGATATTTTTGACGTAACTCCTGGAAAAAAGTCATTTACTATAGTTCTGCTTAGGCCAACAGTTTCAAAATTACATCCACCTCTATATGAACTAAGCACTGATATCCCCATTTTTGACATTATTTTTAAAAGACCTAAATTTACTGATTTTATATATCTTTTCACACAGTCTTCGTAAGTAAGCTTTGGAAATAATTTTCTTTTATGTCTTTGAAATAAGCTATCAAAAGCTAAATATGGATTAATTGTCGTCGCCCCAACTCCAAGCACAGTCGCAAAAGAATGTGTATCTAAGCACTCACCAGATTGAACATTTATTGAAACATATCCTCTGAGACCTAATTTTACTAAATTAGTATGAACTGCACCAACACTTAATAATGTAGGTATAGGGTATTTATTTTCAGAAATATTTTTGTCCGTTAGTATAATTTGAGTTATACCTTGTCTCACTGCTTCCTCGGTATCTTTTTTTATTTTATTAATACCATGTTCAAGTGTTTCATCTTTATTAAATGTACAATCAAAAATTTTATTATTTTTACCAAAATAGTTAACAAATTTGTCAAATTGTGAATTTGATAATATTGGGGTGTCTAAAACATAAATATTTTCTTCAGTTAGATTATTAAAATCTAAAATATTTCCTAAGTTTCCAAATCTAGTTTTCAGACTCATGACTTTATTTTCTCTTAAAGAGTCTATTGGCGGGTTTGTAACCTGGCTAAAATTCTGCCTAAAATAGTGATATAGTGGTCTATATTTATCAGATAGAACTGCTAATGGAGTGTCGTCACCCATTGAACCTGTTGCCTCTTTGGCATCTTCAGCCATTGGATGAAGTATTAGCTCTAGGTCCTCTAGACTGTAACCAAAAACGTGTTGTCTTCTTTTTAATTCTAAATTTTCAAAAATATTTATCTCTTTATCGATTGGGAATTTTTTATCTAAATCAATTATTTGATTATTAAAGTGTTTGTACTCTTTAGAAAGGTAATCTTTAATCTGACTATTGGTATAGACTTTACCTTTATCAATCCTTACTCCGAGTATTTCACCTGGCCCTAATCTTCCTTTGGTTACAATCTTTTTTTCATTTAAATAAACCATTCCAGTTTCAGATCCCGCAAATAATAATTTATCTCTAGTAATAGTATATCTTAATGGTCTCAAACCGTTTCTATCAGATGCCACTATCACCCAATCGTTATCAGTTCCAGCAATAGCTGCAGGACCATCCCAAGGTTCCATTGTACTGTTTAAAAAATTAAATAATTTTAATTGGTTCGCTGGTAAAATTTTACTTTTTTTAGACCATGCATCTGGGATTAACATTAATTTTGTAAGAGGAGCCGAATGCCCTGACATAGTAAGTAACTCAAAAACATTATCTAAAGAGGCTGAATCTGAATTTCCTTCAGGTATAACTGGCTTTAAATTTTCCATATTCTCATAATCGGCACTAAACATTTCTTCCTCATGAACCTTCATCCAATTTATATTTCCTTTTAATGTATTAATTTCTCCATTATGCGCTATTGACCTAAAAGGTTGTGCCAAATCCCAGCTGGGAGCAGTATTAGTAGAAAATCTTTGATGAAAAATTGCAAATCTAGATTTGAATCTTTGATCTTTTAAATCTACGAAAAAGTCTGATAAAGCTTCAGCTAAAAACATACCCTTATAAATTATCGATTTAGAACTAAAAGAGCATATATAAAAGCTATTTAAATGTTTTAACCTACATTTGTTTTCAATTTTTCTTCTTGTTTCATATAATTTTCTCTCTAAATTCTTTCCAGTGATTTTATTATCATTAGTCTTAAAAAGTACTTGGGTTATTTCTGGTCTAGTAGCTTCGGCCTTTTCACCTAGAACTTGCGGATCAACAGGTACCTGTCTCCAACCATAAATATAGAAATTACTTTTGGTTAGCTCACTTTCAACAATAGTGCGGCACGCTTCTTGTGCCGAAAAGTCATTTCGTGGTAAAAAAATCATTCCAACACAAACCTCGTCTTTGATATTATGTTTGTGTCCAGTCGCCTCAATTTTCTCTATAAAAAAATCGTGAGGTATTTCTATGTGAATTCCTGCCCCATCTCCAGTTTTACCATCTGCATCTACAGCGCCTCTATGCCAAACTGCTTTTAAAGCTTGGATACCGTATTCCACAACTTGTCTTGTTTTTTTGCCCTCTGTTGAGGCTACCAATCCAACTCCACAAGCATCATGTTCCATTTTCTCGTTATAAACATTTGCCTTTTTTAGAATTTTTAAATTTTTATCTCTTAGGCTCATTATGCTACTTTTTGATTTTTTTTAAAATTTATAAATTTAGATATTTGTTCAGATACATCTCTTCCATCTTTTATTGCCCAAACTACTAGAGATGCTCCTCTTACTATATCGCCTGCAGCAAAAACACCTGGGACTGAAGTTTCCATTGTTGTATAATCAACACTTATTGTCCCCCATCGCGTAACCTTTAGTTTATCCTCGTTAAATAAATTAGGTAAATCTTCAGGATCAAATCCTAAAGATTTTATAACTAGGTCGGCTTTAATTTTAAAGTTTGCATCTTTTATAATCTCCGGCTTTCTTCTTCCACTGTCATCAGGCTCACCTAGTTGCATCTTATTTACTTCAACACTCTCAACTTTGTTATTACCATTAAATTTTGACGGACTACTTAACCAAACAAATTCTATACCTTCTTCTTCTGCATTTTGCACTTCTCTTGCTGAGCCAGGCATGTTTTCTTTGTCTCTTCTATACAAACATTTTACGGAATTTGCATCTTGTCTTATTGCTGTTCTCACACAATCCATTGCTGTATCACCACCTCCAATTACAACAACATCTTTTCCTTTAGCATTTAGTGTTCCATCATCAAATAATTCTACTTTATCACCCAATCCTTTTCTGTTGGATGCTGTTAAAAAATCC
>MDTG01310684.1_pt1 | contig 11250 bp, 10 predicted proteins | sample 811421 | NCBI WGS metagenome assembly MDTG01 (sample SAMN05326645, study PRJNA326480) | marine metagenome | isolation source: seawater | place: Pacific Ocean: South East | collected 2011
TAAGTATTCCCAATGTAGGTTGGAGAAAAACTTTTATTTACAATAATAATAAAATTCAATATTTTGACAATTTTTATTATGTTCATTCATTCTTCGCTGAGCCTGAGAAAAAAAAAGAGATTTTAATGGAGTCAAAATTTGAAAATAAGACCTTCTGCTCAGCAATCAAAAAAAATAATATTTATGGTTGTCAATTTCATCCTGAAAAAAGTGGTGAAGCTGGGATAAACTTATTAAATAAATTTATAAAAAATGAAATTTAAAAAAGGAAATTTAGAAAAACAAATAACAAAAGTACCAAAACAGGTTTTATGGTGCAAAAAATGTGTAATGTCTAACCAAAGACCTAGAATAATATTTGATGAAAATCAAATATGCAGTGGATGTAAAAATAATGAGCTTAAAAATTCTATAAACTGGGATGATAGAGAAAATGAACTTCACAAACTTTTAGATAAACACAGGAGTAAAAATGGCGCTTGGGATGTAGTTGTACCAAGCAGTGGAGGTAAAGACTCGGGGTATGTTGCGCATCAATTAAAATATAACTATGGAATGAATCCCCTAACAGTCACTTGGTCTCCATTAGAGTATACTGATATAGGATGGAAAAATTTAAGAGAAAAAATTAGATCAGGTTTTAATAATTTTCTGTATAGTCCAAATGGAAAACTACAAAGAAAACTCGCAAGACTCTCATTTGAGGAATTGGGTGATGCTTTTCATGTATTTGTATTAGGTCAAGTTAGTTTCCCTTTTCATATAGCCAAGTTATTAAATATTAATTTAGTTTTTTATGGAGAAAATGGTGAATTAGAATATGCGGGTGATCCTAAATACGTTGATAAACCATTTAAGCCTAGCTCAGAATTCTTGGAACATCACTTTAAAGGTTCAAAATTTGAGGAGTTAATTGAATATGGTTTATCTAATAAAAACTATTTAAAAAAAGATGATATTCTAAATGGGGATTTAAATTATTATGTTCCTCCGACCCCAAAAGAATTAAGTGATATAGGCATAGAGGGAAAATACTATTTTTCATTTTTTAAAAAATGGATACCACAAGAAAATTTTTATTATTGTGTTAAAAATACAAATTTTAAACCTAATTTAACAAGAAGTGAGGGTACTTATTCAAAATATGCAAGCTTAGATGATAAGATGGATGGAATGCATTATTATATGAGGCACATAAAGTTTGGACTTGGTAGATGTGTAGAGGATGCGGCACATGAAATAAGAGATGGGCATATTACCAGGCAAGAGGGAATTCAACTAATGGATAAATATGAGGGTGAATTTCCATCAAAATATTTTAATGACTTTCTAAATTATCTAGAAATATCAGAGGAGCATTTTAATAATGTGGTAGATGAATGGCGACCAGAACATCTATGGAAAAAATCAAGTAATAATTGGGTTTTAAAACATCCTATTAAGTAAATGAATTTAATTAGAAAAGGTGAATTAGCAGAAAAAATATTAATAACAGATGGTTTACCTGGATGTGGAAAAACTATGCTTAGCCCAATTCTATCAAGCTTAGATAGAGTGGAAATGTATTATTTTGCATTTGAAATTGAATTTATATCACGATTATTTTATTTCAAAGAAATTAAGAAACAATCGGCAGTAACATTGATAAGAATGTTAACTGATTATAAGCTTTATAATTCAATGATGGGGAGGGAAATAAATCTAAGACACTTGGATCTATCTAGTGTTACTAGGCATCATAATTATAAAATGTATTTAAATAGGTTAAGAAGTCCTGGCGATGATTTAATTCCAAAAATTATAAAAAAAAAAAACCCCATTCTCCATCTTACTACACATGATTTGCTTAACTATTCAGAAATTGTTGTGAAAGCCCTAAAACCCAGATTAACTTATGTGGAATTAACAAGGCACCCAATAGATATGGTTAATCAACAAATATATATTATGAAAAATCATTTTAATAACCCAAGATCTATTCAAATAGAGTTTGAATATAAAAAAAAGCCGTTGCCGTATTGGTCACATAAATGGAAAAAAAAATTTTTAAAATTGAATAATGTTGATAGAGCGATACTAAATATTTATTATATGTATAAAGAAAATATAAACAAAAGATCAAAATTAATAAAATTATTAGATAAAAATTTTATATCTGTTCAATTTGAAAACTTTAGTATTAATCCATTACCTGTATTAAATCAAATTTCAAAAAGCTTAAAAAGTAAAATAACAAAATCCACATTAAAAGAAATGAAAAATCAAAAAATTCCTAGAAATCATTTCTTTAAAACACCCCAAACACAAATTTATCAAAAAGTAGGTGGTTCGTTGCCCAATGTTCAAAATAGAGAAATAGACATATTAAGAAAAATAAAAATTTTTAAAAAAAAGGGAGCAAGCAAAAAGTATTTAGATTTGTTGGAAAATATTTCATTAAACTATGAAAAAAAATTCATTTCAAAAATTCTATAAAACTTTATCCAATTATAGTAAAATTAATACTATTAAGGGCTATAGAATAGCAAAAGCAAAAGGGAAACTCTATAATCTTGAGGAAATTAAAGAAGAGATAACTAATTCTCAAATAAAAAATTTTAATTCAGAGAGAGAAATAGTATTAAGGCAGTTTCTTTTAAGATATTTAATGAGTTATAGATTCAACATAGCTTTTTTTAAATCTTTTGCTAAGAAAAGTTCAATAATTTATCCTTTGACGGATGAATGGATTAAAGTTATTGAAAGGAATGGATACAAAGTAAACTATTTTTTAAGTAAAATTTTATTGTTTATTTTTTCAACAATTTTTTATTTTAAAAGTTTTAAGACTTTTTTTTCATTATTATTTTATTCAGGATCAATATTTCCTAAATCTGATTTTGTATACTTTAATAATTTATCAGCAAATAATCTTCCAATAGGTTCTCAGAATTCTTATGATATTTTTAGCTGGTATTGTAAAAAATACCAAAAAAATAAAAAAGAAATATCTTTTGTTGTAAATTTTAAATTCAATAAAAATGAAATAACAAATAATTTTAACATTTACCAAAACAGGTATTGTTTCCCATCGTTAAATATTTTTAAAAAATTAAAATTATGTCAGAAATTTTTAATTTTGATTTTAAAAAATTTTTTTTGGTTAATCATATTTAATTGGAAGAAAATAATCCTCACTGATGAAAAAATTTATTGCATATATGTAGATTTATTGGAAAAAAATGATTTAGCATCTGAGTATTGGTTTAATATTTCAGAGTTTGTTTATAGACCTCTTTGGACATATCTGATTGAGAATCATAGTAAGATTATACTTTATAATTATTCTTGTAGTTTTTTGGGTCATAAACTATTTAATAAGTATCGGCCTGAAGAGGTGGGAATTGGCTCTATGAATTGGCCATATGTACTTCAATGGAGCAAAAAATATAATGAATATTTGATAGAGAAGACAAGCAAAACAATTAGTTATAAATTAGTAGAGCCTATTTGGTTTAGTGATAAAAAAATAAATTTAAATTTAAATAATAATAAAAAGTCTCTTGTAATTTTTGACGTTACACCATCTAATTTTTTAAGAATGTGTGAACTCAACTATAATATATATAGGAATAATAAGTGTGCAAAACTTTTCATTAAAGATATTTTAGAGGTTTCAAATAACCTTAATTTGTCAGTTTATATAAAACTAAAAAGAGAATTAAACTTAAATTATCATAGTAAGATTTATTCCTCATTTATAAATGAAATACAAAACTTAAATATTATAAATTTTGTGGACTCAAAAGTTTCTCCATATAATTTGATTAAATCAACGGATATGAATATTTCTATTCCATTCACATCAACAGCTATAATTGGAAATTATTATAAGAAACCTTCTTGTTTTTATGATCCAATGGAAATATTAGAAAATTCAGATAGAGCAGCGCAAGGTATTGAGATAGTGAAAGGTAAAAAAAAATTAATAAGTTGGATCAATGATAAAATTTAATATATTGATGAATTACAATATAATTTAATTTATTATTTTAGATATTTTTATAGAAAGGCCAAAATTAATCTGCTAGTTAAATATAATGAGAAAAATAATTAAAGTTAAAACAGATAAACTTTTCACAAATATAACCAGCGAGGTAGAGTCTTTAGCAAAATCTTGGGGTAAAAGTGGTATAGTCAACATATTTTCAAAACATACAACCGGATCTATTTGGTTAACTGAAGATGAAATTTTACATCATGTAGATGTTAGGTTTTTTTTAGATACATTAGTTCCCAAATGGAAAGATCCTGAAGGATCGCAAAAAAATATAAAATATCTTCATGATTTAATTTCTTTGCGACAAAATACACCTGAAAGTGAAAGGATTAATGGTCATTCACATCTTAGAAGTATGTTTTTTCAAAATTCTGAAAATGTTCCAGTTGAAAAAGGTAAACTAATTCTTGGTGATTGGAAAAAAATTTTTTTTGTTGAGCTAGATCCAGTTAGAAATAGAGAAGTAATTATAAGTTTTTTAAAGATGTAATGAAAATCTTTCTAATTATTAAACATAATTCCCAAAGGGTAAAAAGAAAAAATTTTTTAAAAATAAAAGGAATTCCACTTTGGCAACATTTTTTAAAAAAGTTTAACAGTAACGATAAAGTATTTATAGACACAGATTCTGATGAAATTTTAAAAATAGGTCCTAAAAAGTTTAAAAATTTTTTTTTTTATAAGAGAAATCAAAAGTTTATAGATTATGAGAATAAAGGAGTAAAAAGCCCTGTATTGATGATGATTAGGAATTTTTTAAAAAATCATGTCAAGGATGAAAATGAAATAATTGTAACCCCTCATGTTACTTCTCCTTTTTTAAAAAGATCTACTATTATTAAAGCAGCTAAATTTTTAAGAAAATATGAGTTTGTTCATTCTGTAACAGAGCATAATCATTTCGCTTGGTTAAAAAATAATGGAAAATATAAAAAAATTAATTTTGGAAAAATTGTAAAAAAAACACAAAGTTTGGATCCTATTGTATTTTCTAATGGTGGATTTTTTATTTTTTCTAAAAAAAATTTTCTAAAATATAGTAATAGGATGGGTAAAAAAAATTATTTTTTCAATTTAAAATTTCCAGAATCTTTAGAAATAGATACAATGAGTGATGTAGAAATTGTAAGAAAAATCATATAATGAAACTTATAGATGTAACGTTAAGAGATGGAGGCCATGCAGTTAAATTTAATTGGTCCTTGAATTTAGCCCAGGAACTTTATTCACTCCTTTCGAGAGTAAAAAAAATTCAATTCGTAGAATTAGGTTATTGGAAACAGACGTCAAAATCTTTAAATAGATTTTATAATCTAGATTATGAATTTGTAAAAAAAATTACCAAAAATAAAAATAATAAGAATGTATCAATAATGATCGACTATCATTATTGCTCTAAAAATTTGAGTGATTATCCCACAAACAAACAAAAAAAAATTGCAATGATAAGAGTATGCTCAAGAAAAAATGATGTATTAGAGGCTCTTGAATTTTGTAAAAAATTAAAAAATTTTACTAAATTGAAAGTAAGTTTTAATTTATTTAACACTTCGAACTACTCAAGAGTTGAACTTTTAAAATATTCGAAGTTAATTGCAAAGTATAAGTTAGATTATGTTTACTTTGCAGATACACATGGCTGTATTGATTTTTCTAAAATAGGTAATATATTTGAACCATCTCTTAAGCTTTTTAAGAAAAAAAAAATTAAATTTGGTATGCATCTTCACGATCATAGTGGAAAGGGTTACTTTAATTACAGAAATTTAAAAAATTTAGATTTTACCATGGCTGATGCATCTGTAAGAGGAATGGGTAAAGGTTTTGGAAATTTAAGAACTGAATTTATAATTGATAAAAAATATTATTCAAAATTGTTAAAAATTATTTTAAAATATGAAGATCAATTAACCATGTATCAAAACCCATTTACTTTAATTACCTCAAAATATTCTGTTTCTGATAATTATGCAGCGCAGGCAAAAAAAATGAATTTAAATCCTTTTGTGTTTGACAAAAAAATGTCAAAAATAAAAGGTTTAAAAAAAGACAATTTTGATAAAAAAATTTTGCTAAAATAATTGATAAAACAAAAAAAATATATTAATAACAGGTAATACCTCAGGCATCGGTCTTGAGTTAAATAAAATATTAAGTAAAAATTTTAATATATTTGGTTTAAGTAAATCAAAAAGTAAAATTCAAAATAAACTAGATTTAAAAGTAAATTTCAAAAATTTAAAAAACCTAAAAACTAAGATACAAAAAACTAAATTACCAAAAAATTTTGAATATATTATTTTAAATGCAGCAATTCTTGGAAGAATTGATCTATGCAATAAATTAACTCTAAATGAATTTGAGGATATTTTTAAAATTAATGTTTTAGCAAATAAAGTTATTATAGATCAAATTTTAAAAAAAAATATAAATGTTAATTGTGTTATTGGTATCTCTTCAGGTGCAGCTAATAAAGCAAAAGATGGGTGGTCACTTTATACTTGTTCTAAATCTGCGTTCTTACATTTATTGAATACATATGCTGAAGAAAACAAATCTATAAAGTTTATAAATTGTGCTCCAGGAATAGCCAAAACTAAAATGCAGGATCAAATTTATAATGTGAAAGTTAAAAAAATAAAATCTATTTTACGTTTCAAAGAAATGTATGATAATAATCAAATGTCGTCACCAAATGAAATTGCACAAAAAATAGTTAAGTCAATTAAAAAATTCAAAAATGTTAAAAGCGGGTCATTTGTTGACTTAAGATATTTTTAAAAATCTTAAGTTACTTTAGTTTAAACAATAGTATAAATTTCTTAAAATAGATACTAATTGAAAAAGACGATAAAAGTATCAATATGAACTCAAGTGGAAATCTATAACGTATAGATGCTATTGTAATCATATGTATCCCAGTAAGAATAATAAAATAAATAAATAATGGACTTAATTTTATTAATTTTTCTTTACTAATTTTTGTCAATGCAAAAAAAGATAGTAAATATAAGCTTGTCATAGAAATGCCTGAGATTAATATAATGAACAAATTTGTGAGACTAGCACCGTAAAGCTCGTTTATATTAGTATTTGGTATTATATTAAAAAATCTTACAAATCTTTTTAATGTTAATTCAAAAAATCTTTCTGGATTATTTATTATAAATTTTATTGCTTCATTTTTCATTATTTCATTTTGTTTTATAGGATCATCAACACCTTCAATCACATCAAAAGTAAAATCTTTCCATAAAATACCACCTCCTGTTTTGTTAAGCTCATTATTTCCAGAGTATAAAGCCATCCCAGTTGATAAGTTTGACTTAACAAATTGACCATATCTATCGTAATTATAAATCCACCATGGGGTATGAATTGTGCAATAAAAAATAATGAAGATGATAATTTTTTTTATTAAATCTTTGTAATTTTCCTTAAAAATCAAAATTGAAAAAACGATAACTATAAGAATATTAAACAAATCTATTGCTGGACGTATCATGATTGAGATGATTATAAATAAAAACCCAAAAAAAATATTTTTGTAATATAAAAATGTATAACCGGTAATAGCAAAAAAAATAAATGAATTCTCTGCGAGCATTAAAGATGAATACAAAATATTAAAAGGGTAAATTGCAAATAATAATGCACAAATTTTTGCACCATATTCATCATTAAAAATTTTAAAGTACAATCTACTCATTACTAAAACTAATACTGAGGATGTTAAGATATCCAGAGCAAAGTAATTTCCAAATATTTTATTTGATAGAAATAAAAAAATTGGATATCCAGGCATACTTAGATGATCTTCAATTTTTGTCGAAGTAAAAATTATGTTTGATAAGTGTAAGTAAGAAAATGAGTCTGGAAAAAATTCTATTGGTGAAAATAAGTGAAAAAAAACTCTTAAAAAAATAGCAAAAAAAAATAAAATTGTGTAATAATTAAGCAGATATTTTTTGATGCCAATTAATCTACTCATGAAATCGCATATTATATAGAAATTGTGTGTAATCAAGTTTATTAAATTTGAACAAAAATTTATATTTAATGTTAATAAATTAGTTTACGAATTAATAAATTATAATGTTACAAAAAAAAGTTAATGTTTCTGTTATATGCGCTTCAACCAATGGTAAATTAAAACTTCCTAATTTAGTAAGATCTATAAGCCAAGGATCATATATACCTAAAGAATTAATAATAGTTGGAACCTCTTTATCTGATAAACAATTATTATTAAAATACTTAAATAAAAATATTAATTTTAAGTTTTTAGTATCAAAAAAAAAAAATCAAATTTTTCAAAGAAATATTGCAAAAAAAATTTCAAAATATAATTTAATTCTTCAAACAGATGACGACGTAATTTTTCACAAAAATACTCTGAAAGAATTTTATTATAATTGGAATTCTTTACCTATAAAAAAAATATTAGCAGCCTTTGTTATAAACGAGAATAATTTACATCTATCGACAAGGTTTACTGTTATGTATAAAAAATTTTTTCTATTTAGATTAATATTAAGTTTTTTAAACAATTTTAAAAAAATTAATAATTTTTCGTTAATTAAATCTGGAAGGATAGTCCCTCTAATTGAAAAAAGAATTTCTAGAAAATATCAAAATTTAGACTGGTTAAATAGTGTAATGATGTACAACAAAAAAAGTGTATATGAGCCAAAACTTACAAATAGAGATAAAAAATCTTATTACGAAGATGTAATATTTTCACATTATAATAAACTAAAAGGTTTTAATTTAATTATACTTAGAGATGCAAAAGTTACACATCCAACAACCAATAAAACCTCGTTTAAAATATTTAAAGAAACAATTGCTAAACAGTTCTACTTGGTAAAATTGTTTAAAAAAAATTATTTATTATTTTTTGTTGATGTAATTATATTTGCTATAGTTTTTTTGATATATAAGTAATAAATGAAAATTTTTAATACATTTAATTTTTCAAAAAATAAGATTTTAAATATTTGTTATTACTTAATTTTATTTTTTCCTGTTGCATTAATTATAGGCCCTTTAATTGGAGAGTTTTTTTTAATTTCAATAGTCTTACTTGTCTTTACCATTAAAGATTTTAGAAAAAATTTTTTTGAAATAGTTCATGCCTCTAAAGTTATTCAATTATTTTTCTTTTTTTCAATTTATGTTTTTATTTTGTCAATAATTTTTTTTGAAAATTTAGATATTTTAAAAACAGGCCTTTTTTATTTAAGATATTTATTTTTTTCTTTAGCAGTATTTTATCTAATTTCAATAAACCCAAATGTTTTAAAAAAATTTTTTATATTTTACCTTATACTAATATTAATAATCTTCATTGACAGTTTTTTACAATATTATTCTGGTCAAAATATTCTAGGATATAAAAAATTTGGAAGTAGAATTGTAAGTTTCTTTGAAGGAGAAGGGATTCTTGGAAGTTTTATAGTCAGATTTTATGCTCTTGTTTCAGTTTTTTATTTTTTATCTAAATTTTTGTTTAATAGATTTATTATATTATCTATAGTATTATTAATTTTTGTTTTAATAATTTTTACTCTTGAAAGATCTGCTTTATTCTTATTTTTAATTTCAAATCTACTTATACTTTTTTCTATATCCCAAAATAAAAAAAAATTTTTTAAAAATTTTTCTCTCTTAATATTATTTTTCACTATATTTTTATATGTTATCGAGTCTAAAAATGAATTTCTTATTGAAAGATTTTATAAGCAAACAAAAAATGAAATCTCTAAATTATTTGATGATACTATCGAATCGAAAAGAAAGAATATATTGATAGTTGCATATAATATGGGCTCAAAAAACTATTTATTTGGGCTAGGCCCTAAATCATTTAGATATAAGTGCAAAGAAAAAGAGTATCAGGTAGAACAAACAAAAGAATTTGATGAAAGGAAAAGATTAGAATTAAATTGCATAACTCATCCACATAATTATATATTTCAATTATTTGCAGAGACTGGATTGATAGGGTTAACTTTTTATATTGTTTTTCTATTTTTTTTATTAAAAAAAATATTTTTTACACCTAATAATGATTTAAACTTTTTATGTTTAAAACTTATTTCTATTTCACTGTTAATTAACATATTTCCTTTAATTGGTAATGGAAATATTTTCAATAATTTCTTAAGTATGATTTTCTTTTATAATTTGGGATTTTTTCTATATTTTGATAAAGATAAATTAATTAAATAATGCATATTTACATTTTCAATTTATTTTTTGGATTTACTTTAATTGCAATTTTAGTTTACTTTGCTGTTCATCATATAAAATCTTATTGGCATAAAAATTTTATTTTTATACCTATATCAACAATTTTAATAAAATTTATTTTTGTTATTCTTTTTTATTTTGGTTCAGTAAACGGTTTATTACATGATGCAAATACTTTTTTTCAAAAACCAGTTGATTATTATCCTTTTAAATTTGGAAATCACACATTATTTAATATTGGTTATTTTTTGAGAGTTAAAATGTATTTATCTTATTTTAATGCTAATTTGTTATTAAGTTTACTATCATTTTATGGTTTATTTTTATTATTAAAATGTGCTTCAAAAGTTTACAATAATTCAAAAAATAAAAAATTAAATAATTACTCTTTTATTCTGTTTTATTTTCCATCTTTCCATTTCTGGTGTATTGGTTTTGCAAAAGAAACTTTTGTTTTTTTTAGTATTAGTTATTTATGTTACAAAATATTTTACAAAAAAAAAATTTCATATTTATCTCTTATTGTTATTTTAACTCCAGCAATTTTTATTAGACCACATTATGTTATATTCTTTGCTGCTACGATATTAATTTATAATCTTTTAATTTCTGACGATAAAAAAAGAGAGTTTATTAAGTTTTCTCCCATATTTATAGGTGCTTTATTTTTGGCGTTTATTTCATTAGATATAGAAAATTTTAGTATTATGGGTTTATCTCACTTTATAGAAGTTAGACGTGGGGAAAACTTTAGTCAAATTATGAATTTTGATATAAATCAATTTAATTATTTGGAATTAACTATAAGATTTATATTTTTTCCTAATATATTTAATATTTTTTCTATTAATATTTTAAGTTCACAAATTATTTTTTTAATTGAAAATACAATACTATTAATGTTTACTGTTGGTATTATTTCAAGATACTTTAAAATAAATAATTTTCCAGAAAAA
>MDTG01441225.1_pt1 | contig 11250 bp, 7 predicted proteins | sample 811421 | NCBI WGS metagenome assembly MDTG01 (sample SAMN05326645, study PRJNA326480) | marine metagenome | isolation source: seawater | place: Pacific Ocean: South East | collected 2011
TGTGGCTCGTGGCAAGGCCAATGCGGATGTGATTGTGTTCCAGAATGAAGCCGAAGCCGCCGGTTGGCGAGAGTCCGTGACAGCCTTTGGTGGCGATGGTAATGCCTTTGCACGTTATATCCTCTATCGTGCAATCGCGCCCGGCTATGACAACATCATGGTCAATACCGCTGATTCACCGATGATGGATGTGTTCAAATCCCTTCAGGAAAACGCGACCCCCAAACAGTAAGCCTTAGCCGTCAGTTTTAAAGCTGACCGGTTGGAGATAGATCATGTTCAAAGCAATCAAAATTATCGTTGTACTGGCTCTGCTGGGTGGAATTGGTTTTCTGGCATTCGCCTGGACCATTAACCGCGTCTACGTGCCGGTGGGCCAGTCACTGCAACTGCGTTACAAGGGTCCGCTGATCTTTGGTGAACGCAAGATGGCTAAGCCCGGACACTTTGCAGATGAAGGCGAGATCGGTATCCTCGCCAAACTTCGCGGGCCGGGGCGTCACTTCTATTGCCCGATCTGGTGGGAACGAACACGGGTGGCAGATCAGATTGTCAATCCCGGCGAGGTTGCACTGGTTCGATCCATGTTAGGAAGTGATCTTCCCGAAGGTCAATACATGGTTGACGGGGATCTGGGGAAGACTCAATACAAAGGCATTCTTCGCAAAGTATTTGGCCCAGGACGTTATCGTGTCAATCCCTATGCCTATGAATTTCGGATCGTCCAGACTCAGAAAAATACATCAGGTGGGCAGACCAAGTATGCCGGCTGGGTACATATACCCACAGGATATGTTGGCGTGGTGACGAACCTGGCCGGGAATCCGACGACTGGCGCTAAGGCCGGGATTCAGGATCACGTCTTGCCACCGGGCATCTATCCCATCAACTCCAAGGAACAGCAGGTCGACATCATTGAAATTGGATACCGTGTGGCTGCAGTCGCAGTCGAGAAAGATGTGGATCGCAAGGGGCATGTTCGTCTGGACGATGCAGGTGAACCAATGATCAAATCCATCGAGTCGGGTATCAATTTCCCATCCAACGACGGCTTTGATATCCACATGGACTACACGGCAATCTGGGGTGTGATGCCTCAAGCAGCACCGGAAATCATCCGTACGTTTGGCAATGTTGCGGCGGTACAGGACAAGGTGGTTTTGCCACAGATTGAAAGTATCTGTCGGAATAATGGTTCAAGTCATGCTGCCGTGGATTTACTGGTTGGTGAGGATCGTCAGAAATTCCAGAACGAAGTTTCCCATGCCTTTGAACGTGTATTGACTGAAAAGCACATCTCATTGTTGTACGGTTTGGTGCGACATATTTATATCCCACGTGAAGTCCGCGAGCCGATTCAAAATGCCTTTGTTGCGGATGAATTAAAACTCACCCGTGATCAGGAACAGCTCACCGCCAAGGAAGAAGCACTTCTCAAGGAAGCTGAGCAGAAGGTTCAACTTGAGCGTGAGAAGATTCGCGCAGAGACTGAAAAGATGGTTGCCCAGGCCGTAGCCGAAGGTCATAAGACTGTTGGTGAAACCCATGCACAGACCGGTAAGTTTGTCGCGGAAATCGACCGCAAGGTTGCCGAATTACAAGCCCAGGCCACTGTGGTGATCGGCCAGGCCAATGCTAAATCGCAACAGCTCTCCGCCGAAGCTCGCGCACAGAAATTCAAGCTTGCCGTCGCAGCGTTTGGTTCACCTGAGGCCTACAACCGTTGGATATTCGCATCGAACTTGCCTGAGCAAGTGAAGCTCAAGTTGATCTATGCCGGTGAAGGCACCTTCTGGACCGACCTCAAGGAATTCGCCCCGGCCATGCTCGGGAAAATGGTCAACGAGAAGAAGTAATTCGCTTCTAGACATTGAATGATGGATGACACATGACATATTGCCTGGGGGTTAAAACCCCACGGGCTTTATTTCAATTAAGAGGTATTGATAGGCGTTATTCGATCTTGCCCGCTGTTATCGCATTGCACATTAAAGCCCGCGGAACTTTAGTCCCCGGGTTCGGGTTCACGAATCACCCATGACTTGTGAACTGTGCCCATCAATGTTTATGCAGTTTGGGGTCGATTTCATAGATCACGTTGAACCACAAATGCGCACAGTGATCCGCGTTGTAGACAGCCTTGTATCCCTTGTAGGCATTTTCACCACGAGTCACCCATAACTCTGGATTCTCGTGCAGTGAGGTGATGGTATCGACGAGTCCGCGGACATCGTTGGTATCGAGGGTGACACCTGCTTGATGTTTGCCGATGGCGTCGGCGGTTTCGCAATGCTCGGGGCCGATGAACAGACAGGGTTTGGATGCTGCCATGATGCCATAGAGTTTGCACGGGACTGCGACACCTTGCATGCCATCACGTAAGGTGATCAGATGCACATCTGCCAGACGCAATGATTGAGCCAACTGCTCGCGTGGGAAGTATCCACGGACGATGATGTTCGATAGTTTTTCTTTTTCGGCGAAGGCTTTGATTTCGTCGATGCGTTTACCGCCTCCAACAAACAGGAACACGTATTGGTCATCGTCACGTAATTGCACTGCTGCTTGGCAGAGTGCGTCGAAGGTGTGGATCAGTCCAGCATTGCCTGAGTACATGATGACGGTTTTGTCAGTCAGTCCGAGTTCTTTGCGCAGTTCACTGGGGTCAGCCTCTTGCAACTCGTGTCCCCAGACGGGGATTTCAATGAGTCTGTTTTGCTTGACGCCTTTGTCTCGGAGTCGATCTGCCATACAGGAACCCAGCACGACGTTGCGGTCGGCATGTCGAAAGTGCATGCCGTTGAGGAAGTCAAAAAAGCGTGGGAGGATGGCGGTGCGTTTAAAGACGCCCAGTTCAAATTCACAGTCTGGATGCAGGTCCATCACCCAGCAGACATGTCGCGTACCGGTGATCCATTTGACGATCGTGGCATAGACACCAATCAGCGGCGGTGTGGTCAAGGTGATGATCGCGCCATACTTCCAACCGGTGAGGAGGATATGTAATCCAACGATCAGGTGAAAGCTCAGGTAATCGAGGATGCGGCCGAGCATGCTTTTCTTGCCAAAGCCACTGGCCTTGACGCGATGAATGTGGACGCCGTCCTGGACTTCGTATTTAGGTGCAGGGTTACCGGTGCCGTCGTCGTATTGGCCAAGTGAACAGAGCACGTGCACTTCATGTCCGGCGCGCACGAGTCTTGGGCAAAGGTCTGTCATCATCTGTGATGTGGCAGCCATATCCGGCCAGTAGTACTGGTTGATGAACAGCAACTTCATTGGTGCAGAAAATTCTCCAAAGTACTGACCAGTGCCTTTTGATACCAAGTCATATCAAATTGCATCGCACGTTCACGCGCTGCATTGCCCATTGCCAAACGCTTGTCGGGTTCTTCTATGAGTTGAGCGATTGCTTCATGATAACCATCAAGGTCTGCACATGAAACAATGCGTCCCTCAATCCCATCACGAACCTGCGATCCGGCATTGGGTGTGGTGACGATGGGCAGTCCCATGGCCATGGCTTCGAGGACCGATCCTGCCGAACCTTCACATGTGGTTGGGAAGAAGAAAATGTCGAATTGATCGAGCCATTGGGTGATTTGTTGCATGGGAACCTTGCCCACCAACTGGACATGATCTTGATAGGGAGCAAGTTTGTCCGGGTTTAAATGGTTCGCTCCCACCATGACGAATTGAGCTTGGCGTTTATCAAATCGTTTGGCCGTTTCGAGAAACTCCGGCGCACCTTTGCGGAGATTTACTGCGCCTACAAATCCGACACGCACCGGGCGGTTCTTGGGGCGGGTGCTGCGGTCCGAGGGATTGTATAGCGAGGTGTCCATTGGATAGGGCAGGAGTGTGATACGACTTTCATTCACACCGCTTTGGATCAAGGTCTGTTTGACATACTCTGACATACTCAAGATATGGTCAAGGTTTGCCCAGGACTGTTCTTCAAAATCGACGAAGGCTCGGACGTTTTTTTCAATTACATCCGGTTGCCAGTCTGGCCAGCGTTGTACTTGTCGCTTGGCTTGGAGGATTTCTTCTGTGGCTGGTGCGATGATCTGGTCACCGACGGTGATGATGCCCTGTGATCGTGCATCTGCCAGCAGTTTGGGATGCAAATTTCGGATGCATCCAAGGAGCATGTTGGCGTGATGGTATTGGTGATGCATGATTTTTTTGGCATCACGTTCAGCGACATAGAGATAGTAATCCGCTTCGGAGTCATAGCGGCGATTGGCCAGTCGGTTTTGCAATGTGGTGATGGGCCATGAACAGATGCGGGCGTTGCGCAGTTGCGGTTCTTTTCGGGCAGTGAGCTTGCTGGCCATGTGGGGTGCGACCCATTTGAGCCCCATTGCCAGATAGCGTTCGATTTTGTCGGGCCTGTCATACCAGTCGGTATACATCACAGATAGTGCATTGGCTTTGTGCAGCGCAATAGGCAACGCATATGCCCGACGCGCACCATCTTGCATCATGGCGACGTTTAACTTTTTTTGCTCGTGGATTGTTGATTGCGTCATGACGGGATGGGCTATCCACAGTGGTTGACATGGGGTTTGGGCATGCAGTCCGTCCGACAGCAAAGGTGGGGTTGGATGCTACCCGGTTCGCAATTGTACCTGCGACGCTGGCGTTGCGGTTGATAGGTTGATGAAGGTGATGATGACATAAAGCATCAAGCCGCCGATGAGAATCGGGTACAGGTCATTGAAGTTCACGTCTCGGAAAGACCTAAACAGCCAAGTTCCCAATGCCAAGCTGAACATCAAGTGCATGGGTGATCCGGCTGAACGTTGCAGTGCTTTTTCAGAGACGAGTAACAACCATCCCAAGAGCAGGCCCCCTTGGATCACACCACTGATGCCATAGCGGAAGAACCAGTATCCGACGAGTCCCTGAGCGATGGTGGTTCCTTGGAGGGTTGCATCGACACCGGTGTATTCGTAGTTATACCACTGCCATGCCGGGTCAATGGGTTTGGTCTTCCAAAGCGCACGCGGTACCGGGCCGATACTAAACCAGTACAACGTTTGTGGGAGTGGTCTGACAATTGCTTCGCCAGGCACGTTGTTATAGAAGTAGTCCAGATGTTCAGGGATAATGGCATAACCAAGCAGTCCTTCGGAGAACATGGTATTGCCTTTGAGCTTTAAGACATTGACGTTACTGGCCTGTCCTGTTTCAAAGCCGATATTGCGATAGTATCCTTGGAACTGCACAAGGAATAATGTCAGCAAGCAGAACAGTGATGCGTAGATATAGGCTCGTACGCTGACTTTCTGCATCCAGTAGGCCGCAATGGACTGATGTTTCAAATACAGCAGACCAATAGCAGGTAGTCCCATGAACAAGACTTGGCCGCGTGTACCGCTGCCGAATGCCATAGCCATCCAGAAGGCCCAGATTGACCATGCCAGTATTTTGCTAAGTGGATTACGTGCAATGAGCAGAGCGTAGAACACGGCCAACTGGCCACCAATCTGTCCCATCTGAATCAGCAGCGAGACGTATGCACCATAGTTATAGTTAATGTTACCCGTTCGACCGACGGTCCAGTGAGCACCCGCACCTGAGCGCATTGCCCACATGTCCAGCCAGATTGCTTCAAAGAACGATTCGCGTGTAAAAAACAGATATGGGATCATGCCCATACTGAATAGCCCGATGAGCATCCACAGGTAAAAGCTACTGTTGTGAGGTTCGGGGACAGCGTGAACAATTTTGACCATGCGTCTGAAAAATGGGATATAGAACCCCAAATTCATGCACATGATGAATAAGCAGTGACAGAATGTCGCTTTGGCGATCACGATCGGTTCAATCACATTGTTTGCGTTGCTGATGCCATGTCCCAGCCAGTGACTAAAATAGTCATGGCTAAACCAAATGAGTACACCGCCGTAGAGGATGATTCCCGCGATGCCAAAGCGTTTGGGAAAGCTATAGAGTTCAACAATCAGATAAATCAGGCAGATTGCAGTTAATGTACAAAAGGCGATGTCGGTGAGCCATGCCTGTCCGCCCATTGCCCAGCTTGCAGCGGCCATGATCATTGGCAGTAAAAACAGCAGGGGCGCATAAGGTGATCGCTTGAGATAACCCAATTCATCCAGGCCGGCCGAGAAGCCGTTTTGTGCAGGTTGATTGACGTTTGCGGACATCATTTGTCCTGTTTTGGGCGTTTTTCGGACCGTTGCGGTATGTGGATTGACAAAATCTCACATATCTATTGAATCGGAAGATCAGTAGGCCATCTTTATCAGAACCTGCATTTGAACTCCCGCCTGACGTCTGATCGGCAGTTTGTAAGGTCTGGATAACCTCAATTGAGCCATTTTGGGTACGAATCGGACTAAATGAGCCACGTAACGTGGTGGAATGCAACGTCCGTCGCGGTTACTATCTATAATTAGTGGGAAGGTTGATGTTTGGGATGGCCATAACGTCTGTTCGGCTCAGCGAACGTCCCCGGAACGCCGCCTACAAGCTTCGTGACACAATTCTGTTCTTCACGTGAGGATGCCGTGCTCAAAACGAAACATAAATCGTTGTGGATGATCCATCATTTCTGCCTGCTGCTTGGGTTGACGCTTGGCGTCAATGCTGCCTTGGCTCAACCAGTCGACGAGGCTCTACTGGCGGCCGACCCGCAAGCAGCGGGTGTCAAGTTCAACATAGACACCTTATCACTGCTGAGATTTGAGAACTTGTTCACTACAGAGGTGGTAGGGCCAGTTTGGGTTGCCAAGGCCAATGATGCCTTTGGCAAGACACTCATTCAGGTTCCCATTGTCATGGAGCCCGGTGATAAACCAGTTGAAATCAACAGCAATCTCATCAAAGTTAGTCGTGGTACGTTTATCTGTTTTCGACTTGATGATTTTGGTCCTGCGGATGATTTGTTAAATCAGGCCAATGCCGGCGCCCGCGATTTTACCGGCGACGGTGCGCGTCTGGCAGAGCAGGAAGCAAAGCTGGAAGTCGCACCGCCGATTCTTGCCAAGAAGTTTGTTCTTCTACCCAACGGCATGGTTCAGTATCAGGCCTCGAACGTCAATCCACGTTTTGTGTCAGTGGGAGAATATAGTGAAGGCGAGAGCCTCTACAAGCTCAAGCTTGATTCTCGTATGTATCAGGAACTGCGTCCCGAAGCTCCCGAACGTCCCACGGAAAGAACCCGTGAAGCACTTCAGTCGTTTCAGGCGACGTACCGTCAATATCAGCGTGTCTCTGCGGATTACCGTGAACTGGGCAAGCGCGCTCGTGCATTACCCAAGGAATTGGAAATCAAAAAGCCCACGCGTATATGGATGATTTTTGAAGTTGATGCCACGATGCAGGACTTGGGCATCACCGGGCCCAAGCCGCTACCGTGGCTGCTCAATGTCGAGACCCTCAATCGTTTGCGTGATACAATCACCAAGCAAGCCACCTCGGAGGTTGATGCCAATGGGGTCGCACGATTGAGTTATGACGATCAACAGGTCGTTCTTGAATTAGCCAAACTCATTGCCCAAAAGCATCCTTACGATCTGCAATTAGCTTCGCTTGTGGTCAACCTGACGCACATGGTCCAATATGCTCAATTGGGTGATACACAATTCTTTCTGCTCAAGACCATTCTTGAAGCTGATGACAGCTTGGCTCGTAAGTATGTGATGGCTGAGTTGCGTCAAACCCTGCCACCCACCCGTGCGACAGTGGAGTTGGCCAAGCTGATGGTGACTCAAGGATTCGGGTCTGACAAGGATAAGACCGAAGCCATTAAAGGGATGCTTGTCGGCCTTAAGAACAATCCCAATCAGGCCAGCGGTTCAGCGGAAACGATCAATACCATGCTCGCCAATGAGGATGGCCCGCCACCTTCATCTCTGCTTTTATCATTGCTTGAAGTTTCACGTGAGAACGAAGTGGTCCGCAATACGTTTGTTCAGTCGATCCGCTTTCAGTCATTGCCTGAAAAGCGATTGAATGATGCATTGGTTTTCGTGGTTGAAAATGCCGGTGCTGAACCTTTGGCCGCCGGATGGCTAAACGAACATTTTCTGGGGGCAGCCAATCCTGCGTTACTTCGCAAGACTTTAACCGTCATCGCTGAAGCCGACACCGGTGCGCGTGATCTGGGTCCGATTTTCAATTGGGCAGTCAACAAGCTCTTTGGTCAACCCGCAGGTGGTCAGGACACTACCATTCGTAAAGCACGCATGCGTTTACCGATTCCGATTCAGACACCTAACGACGGGATTTACCGCGCCCTGTTGCATGGTAATTCTGAGATTCGTACTCTGGCCTGGCGTTCGCTGCCACGCTTTACCATTCCGCTTTTGGAAGAAGGTGTCGAGGCCCTTCCCAAGGATTCGGATCGTTACCAGATTCTCACGTCCACGGCTTTGGATATGCTCAGCACGCCGCCGGGTGTGGTGACATTCCTTGAGCGTCAACCCGACAAGCTTCGTGTGGCCGAGTGTCTCTTCCAGATCGTACTCCGCGGTTCATCGCAGGTGCAGGTCGCTGGCGTGCGGGCCCTCATCGGCTGCAAGGCGCCGTTGGGATCCGTCATGCTCGATATGTCCCCCGGTGAACGTCAAGGCTTTGCCATGCTCGTGTATGAAATTGGTGCCAACATGACACCACCTCCAATGGTGGTCAACACCCTGCGTCGACGTGAAGCAAATAACCCTGTTGCACGCTGGTTTGGTGATGAAGTAGCCAAGGGCGAAATCCCCTCAACCAGCGCATGGGTCGATCAATTCGAAGGCGAAGGCCAACTCCTAGAACTGGTGGCGTCCAATGACGAGTCACTGGCCAAGGGTGCCGCTGCTGTAATGATCACCGCAATCGGTGGCAAGGATCGCGATGCACTAACCTTCCGCGAAAAAGTCCGAACACTCAGTGACCAAACTGCAGCTTCGGTTGCACAAGCATGGAGTGACACCAAACGCGGACTCTTCGCTGCTCAGCTCAAACGCTTTGAAGGGCATTATCGCCTGGTGCTTGATGTGGGTGAAGGTGATAACTTCGGCGGTGAGGTGGACATCCCCATGCGTGAGATTCCCGTCGGTGTCGTGCAGTTCCGAATCGACGATATCAACAAGACACTGAGCCTGGGTAATGATGCCATTGAACCATCCATCGGTGAGTCGTATCACACCATTGTCATCGGCAAGCCTGATCAGCTTTCGACATTCCCCGGTGAAGAACTTGCGACCTTCAAGGAGCAATTAAGCAAAGCAACCACGCCTGTTGAATTGCGACTCCAGGCAGACGGAACGTGGAAGGGAGCCTTTACCATTGCCGATGGTGCCCAGGTTTACCAGGCCCGTTTACGCATGACTCCGATCAGAGCGCAGGCACCGAGCAGTGCTTCAGTTTCAGGTACCGGGGTCTAACACAAGTCATAACGTATCCATTTGAAGTTGTTGGCTTCTCGTCTGCACATGAGCATGGATACAATTTGACCAGGGGCGATATGCTCACAACCCTGTGCTCTTAGTGGTGGATCATTGTCCGTCACTCACTGCTTGCTGAGGGGATCACGAAACGCGCGGTACAGCCAAACCCCAGGACGCCTTGCAGGTTACTGTGTATGAATCCAACCGCATCGCCTTTACGTATTCTCCATCTCACAGCCGGGTCGGACCTGGGTGGGGTGAGTCGATATCTGCTTGATATCTGCCATGCAACACAGCAGTATGGTCATCACGTCACGCTCGCTGGTCAGCAGGGGCCGTTGCATCAAGCCTTTGTCGATGCCGATTTAAAATGGTACGACGCGCCGCTGGCAGGGGATCTGCTGACACTTCGTCGTGCGGGTCGTTCATTAGGGCGACTCCTCGAATCCGAGTCGTTCGATTTAATCTGTGCCCATTACCGCAAGTCCGCCATGGTCGGCAGGCAACTGGCTCGACAATGGAACGTGCCACTGCTTTTTACACTGCATCTGACCGACATTCCCATGGGGCTTCCCTGGCGATGGCTTAGTGACTTTGGGGACCATACCCATGCGCCATCGCAAATGGCTAAAGACTGGCTGATGTCAACAGCGAATGTGCCTGAAAAACAAATCACCGTGATCCCGCATGGCATCAATACCCAGCGCTTTGAAATCGTCACCCCTGCCAAGCGAACCGATGCCAGGCTCAAACTCGTCTTGCCCCCACAGCGAACCATCGCTGCCTATGTCGGTCGGTTTGATGTGCCCAAGAATCATGATTGGCTCGTTGATTTGGCGGTCGCATGCCGTAATAAATTACCCAATGTGATGATCCTCTTAGCTGGAGATGGGCCCGATGCAGGCAGGATGCGCGATGCGATTTACGAGCATCACCTGTTTGATCACATGCGTGTGCTAAGCTATCGCGATCCCTTACTTATTTATCATGCAGCCGACGCTTTGCTTTTGCCATCTGCGGCTGAGGGTTTTAGTCTCAGTTGCTGTGAAGCGATGAGCTGTGGCTTGCCGGTGCTGCGGACCCAGACCGCCGGCTATCAGGAACAGATCATCGAAAACGTCACCGGCATCTCGGTGCCAATTGACCATGACGCATTCATCGACAGCGCGTTAAACTTTTTGGCAGATCGGGATCGCTTGGAACAAATGGGTGTCAAGGCTTCGGATCATGTTCGTGAGCATCTGCGTTTCGATCAGCAAGTGAGCCAAACCCTCGAACTTTATCAACGATTGGCAGGTCGGTCTTGAAGTGCATTTGTGACAGTATTAAAAAAACAGGGTCAGTAAAATTAAAGGTGGTAAAATTAAAGGTGTCAGGAACCTTTTTTTTATCAGCTCTGGTTAAGCCGTCAAGAGAACGTCACATACCAGCGATATGGACGGGCCAAGGCAACGTGGTCCTGACAGTTGCCGCTTGTTTATCTCTATTGCTTTGCCAATGGAGTTTTGCACAGGACGCGCCACTGCCACGCAGTCACGTCATTGGGCTAGCCAATCTCAAGATGCGACTCAACCCACTGGACCTGCCCACGGGGTTTGGTGTTATCGCGTCACATGTCGAAGGCGGCCAGGACAACGCATACACACCCAATATCAGAGACGCGCGATATGCTGGCACGCAGTTCATGCTCCGAAGTGGTGTCTCCAAAGTCGGTGGTCACGCCGATGCCACCGCCAAAATCATCTATGGATCACAAGGTCTCGCACCCGGTATCAAAGAAGTTCACTGTTACCGTGCATTCAACTGGCTCAAGGAAGGTTGTCTCTTTACAGGCACCAACCAA
>MDTG01218171.1_pt1 | contig 11249 bp, 10 predicted proteins | sample 811421 | NCBI WGS metagenome assembly MDTG01 (sample SAMN05326645, study PRJNA326480) | marine metagenome | isolation source: seawater | place: Pacific Ocean: South East | collected 2011
AAATACAGCATTAATTGATTCTAAATATTTAAGTTCTTATATCAACGGTGTTGAAGGGAAAAAGGTAGAATTTGTTCCAAATATTAATTTAAAAACTGGTGTAAAGTTTGGGTTTAGTAATTTCATATTTAATATTCAATATAGTTTTATATCAAAACAGTATACAGATTCTTCTAATGCTAGAGAAGGTAATTTAAGTGGGATCATTGGACAAATACCACAATACCAGTTGTTGGATATTAGTTTATCTTACTTAATTAGAAAATTTAGATTTGAAACAGGAATAAATAATGCAACAAACTCTTTATACTTCACCAGAAGAGCAACTGGGTACCCAGGTCCAGGAATCATTCCTTCACCTCCAAGAAATTTTTATTTAACATTTCAAATAAAAATATAATTATTTCACATAAAAGATATATTTAAATTATATTAGCTCTTATTTAAATTCATTCTAAATAAGACTAATGGTAAGATGTTTTTTGATTTTATTTTTAATAATACCGCTTTCCCTTTCCGCTAATAAAAAAAAGAAAAAAGACATAGAGGCAATTAAAGGCATGTGTGGATGTATGGATATCAAATTTGAATTTGCAGAAACAGTCTCTCCTGACAAGGAATATAATTTTTATAAAAATTATTTGTCAGGAGGAAGAGAATTAGCATTTGTTATTGAAGAGACGCCTAACAAATTGGTCATTCAACATTTGTTGGTTGTCTTAGATACTATGATTATAAAACATTGGAGACAGGATTGGATATATGAAGGAGATGAAATGTATCTCTATGATAAAGATCAGAAATGGATAAAGAAAAAATTAAGTAAAGAAGAGAGAAAAGGAAAGTGGATTCAAAAAGTATATCAGGTAGATGATAGTCCAAGATATGAAGGGATAGGAACGTGGGTAATGGTAGATGGAAAAACATATTGGGAGAGTACAACAGACGCCCCTTTACCCAGAAGAGAATATAGCAAAAGAAGTGATTATAACGTTTTACAAAGAGGAAATAGGCATGAAATTAAAGATTTCGGATGGATACACGAACAGGATAATGTAAAAATTTTAAGAGACAAAGAAGATATTATAATAGCACAAGAAAAAGGATGGAATACTTACAGAAAGACTGATGACATCAAATGTCAAGCTGCATTTGACTGGTGGAGAGAAAATAAAAATTACTGGAAACACGTAAGAGCTTCATGGGATCAACACTTTAACAAAAAAAATTCAATTTCTCTTCGGAAACAAATGAATAACAGACCTATGTTCAGCGAATTTTTTGAACTTGGAGATAAATTTGAGGGAAAAGTGAAAGACTTATTTGAAGAAGAAAAAGAATTATCAAAAAATATTAAAAATATTATTGATAAATATTCAAAAGAGTAATTATTTGAAAAAATTTTTACAAACTGGGTCAAAATAAATCAGATCTTTTTTAGCAAAATCAACATATACATCTTTTTTTTCTAAAAGGGGTTTTTTGGAAAAGAAGTGCCAAATCTCATTATCGAACCTTCCCTTAATTCTATATTCTTTACCTTGAAAGAAACATTTCTCAACAGAAACCTTGTAATTAGATTTTTTATTAACATGTTTTATATTTTCAGGCCTGACATAATATGTTTCATTATCAACAAAAAGTTTATTCATATCACCAAGAATTTCGGCACAATAACAATTTGCAGGCTCACAATACATTTTAACGGGATTATCATACTGCTGTAATATTCCGGCTTTGAAAATTAATATTTTATCAGATATATTCATTGCGTCATTAATATCATGAGTAACTAGAATTGTTGTCGTGTTAGTTTCCTTTACAATCTTAAAAATTTCTTCCTTCATTGATTCTTTTATGGCTGAATCTAAATTACTAAATGGTTCGTCAAGGAGAAGTAATTCAGGTTCTCTAATCAATGCTCTAGCAATACATGCCCTTTGCTGTTCACCTCCTGATAACTCATGAGGAAATCTTTTTAATAAATATTTTAGCCCTGTTAATTTAAGAATGTATTCTAAATTAGGAAAATAATTTTTTTCTAGATTAAACGTAATATTCTCTTCTAAATTCAAATGAGGAAAAAGGGGGTAATCTTGAAAAACAAAGCCAATTTTTCTTTCTTGAGGCTTAACAAAAACATTATTTTTATTAAGGTATTTAGAATTAAGTGATATAGAGCCCGAATTAATTTTTTCTAAACCAGAAATACACTTTAAAAATGTAGTTTTTCCTGAACCGCTTTCTCCTAAAAAGGATATAAGGTCTCCTTTTTTTACTGAAAAAGATAAATCCTTAATTATAGGATATTTACTATCAAAAAACTTAACAAGATTTTTTACTTCAAGATACATTTATCTGCTTATCAATAAAACTTCTCAAAATTAATAACATCAAACTTCCTAATGTAATAATTACTAGAGAATATATTGCAGATAGAGGTATCATTTCCTCAACTGCAAACTGATATGTTTGGGTTGCTAGAGTATCAAAATTAAAAGGGCTGAGTATTAAAGTAATAGGCAACTCTTTCATAACATCAATAAAAGTTACAACAAAAGCACTAATTAAAGCAAATTTATTAATTGGCAAGTGTAATCTTCTTAATAGGTTTAGAGGATTTAAGCCTAAATTTCTGCCGGTATCATCCATAGTGACAGGATGTTTATCTATACTAGATTTGATTGGAGATTTAGCTACAGCAAGAAATCTAATTAAATATGCGAAAATAAGAACATAAAAAGTTCCTAGAAGAGAAAAATTACTAAATAATAAAATAATACCTAAACCTATTATAGCTCCTGGTAATGCATATCCTAATGATATTAAACTACTCACATAAGAATTTATTTTCGAATTTGATATCCTTTCAACAAAGAGAAAAAAGAGAGCAACAAAAATTATAATTATAGATGATAATGAGGAAACATAAATAGTATTAGTAGTTAATCGAAAAAGTTTATCAAAGTTTGTAATAGAAAGTGATTCGATAGTATTATTAAAAATAAAAGAAAATGGGATTAAAAAACCGAATAAAAAAGGAATTAAACATATTAAAATAACTATTAAAACTCTTAAGCCTCCTAGGTTTTTTATTTTACTCAATTGAGTATTTTTTTGATAATAGAACTTAGACTTTCTTATCGAAAATCTATCAATTGCAAAAAAACACAATACAATAAGCAACAAAACACATGCAAGTTGAATAGCACCATTAACATCTCCAAATGAATTCCAAGACCTAAAAATCCCAGTTGTAAAAGTATTTACCCCAAAGTATTTAACAGCACCATATTCATTTAGTACCTCCATTATTACTAAGAATAAACCTGAAAAAATCGCGGGTCTAGATAATGGAAGTATAACTTTAAAAAAAGTCTGAAATTTCGATAACCCTAAGTTTCGTGATATATTGATATAATTGGACCCAATAAGACTAAATGAAATTCTTGATGCTGTGTAGATATATGGGTATAAAGCTAAACCCAACAAAATTCCTAGTATCTCTATTTGTAAATAATCTCTATTAATAATATCAGCAAAGAGAGGGCTTTTTTCCCTAAAAAAACTTTGTATAGGGCCTGTATAACTTAAAACATCTATATATGTAAAGCCCATTATGTATGAAGGTATAGCCAATGGAAGGTAGAGAACTATGTCAAAAAAATTCCTTCCAAAAAAACTATAATTGCTAATTATCCAGGCAGGAATTATGCCTAAAAATAATGCTGTTATAGATGTTATAATAATTAAATATAAAGTGTTTAGGGTATAATCAAATAATAAATTATCAATGAGATATAATAGGGTATCTGTAGAGCCAGAAAAAAAATTTACAACTAAAATAATTACGGGGGAGAGTAAAATTATTGCAAAAATTACACTGCTAAAAACCCATCTTTTATTTTCAAAAACAAAAAAACGATGTATTATTTCCAACCGGTTCTATCAAATATTTTTAACGCCTCAGGTCTAAATTCACCTAGTGCATTTAAATTTAATTTGTCAATTTTAAAATTCCCCCAGCCTTTAACAATATCTGAAGGTTCAACTAAGGAATTAGCAGGATACTCATAACTATTATTAACATAAACTTCCTGTGCTTCCTTACTTGTAAGATACTCAATTAATTTAATTGCATTTTCTTTATTAGGTGAACTTTTAGTAAGTCCAATTGCAGAAATATTTATGTGACTGCCACGGTCTCCAGCTCCTTGATTAGGAAAAAAAACAGATACGGAATTACCAGCATTTAGCTCTTCTTCTTTCTCAGAAGATAATAATAGGCCTATATAATAGGAATTTACAATAGCAATATCCCCTTGTCCTGCAGCAATAGCTTTTACTTGATCCCTATCACTCCCTTTAGGGTCTCTAGCAAAATTACTTACAACTGCAGAGGACCACTTTTCAGTATTTTCGGCTCCAAGATTAGCCACTAAAGATGACATTAATGCTTGATTATAAGCATTAGATGATGATCTTACCAAAATTCTGTTTTTCCATTTTGGGTTAGCTAAATCCTCATAGGTGCTAAGGTCCGATTCTTTGACTCTTTCATTACTATAAACTATAACTCTTGACCTATATGTTATTGGAGCCCAAAATCCATCGGAATCTCTCAAATCATTTATAATATTTTTATTAATAGTCTGAGATTCAATTTTTTGTAAAACACCGGCCTGTCTTGCATTATATAATTTTCCAGCATCTACTGTTACAAAAAGATCCGCTGGAGAGTCATCCCCCTCATTTTTTAACCTTTCAATCAACTGATCAGCATTAGCCTTTATAACATTAACCTTAATTCCTGTTTTATCCGTAAAATTTTTATATTGTAATTCGTCAACCGCATAATGTCTTTGACTATACAAATTAACTTCTTGTATTTCTTCTAGGTTAGTTGAACAAGCTGATATAATAAAGGTAAATAATAATAAAAATTGTCTCATAATATGTTATTTAGATTGATTCTAAACTGCAATTAAATAAATAATTATGTAAAAACAAATCAAGTCATTGAAGAATCTTGCTGAACAAAAGATATTTATATTTAATTTTGAATTAATTATGGAAAAAAGAACTGAAAAAGATTCAATTGGAAATATCCTTGTTGACTCTAATAAATACTGGGGTGCGCAAACGCAAAGGTCATTACAGAATTTTGATATAGGGTTTGAAAAAATGCCTTGGGAAATCATTGAAAGTTTCGCTGTTCTAAAAATGGCAGTAGCAGAAACAAATTATGATTTAGGTGTTTTAGATAAGAAAAAAATGGAAGTTATCGTTGGAGTATGCGGAGAGATAATTGACGGAAAACTTATGGATCATTTTCCATTGTCGGTATGGCAAACTGGCTCAGGAACACAATCTAATATGAACGTGAATGAGGTAATAGCTAATAGAGCACATGTAGTTATGGGCGGAAAACTAACTGATAAAATAAAAAAAATTCATCCTAATGATGACGTAAACAAATCTCAATCATCAAATGACACATTCCCAACTGCAATGAACATGTCTGCGTATCATTTACTAAGTAGCTATACAATCCCATGTATCGAGAATTTAGCTAAAGAAATAAAAAACAAATCAAAAGAATTTAAAGACATTGTAAAAATAGGAAGAACTCATTTTATGGACGCCACTCCTCTAACACTAGGAATGGAGTTTAGTGGATACTCAACACAACTTGAAAATTCAATTAAAAACATAAAAGAGTCTCTTAATCACCTTTCAGAATTAGCATTAGGTGGTACAGCAGTAGGCACTGGACTTAATACCCCACAAGGCTATTCTAAAATGGTAGCTGAAAAAATTTCAGATATAACTGGTTATAATTTCAAATCAGCTAAAAATAAATTTGAGGCTCTTGCAGCAAATGACGCAATGGTAAAGGCCTCTGCGGCACTAAAAGGTTGTGCAGTTGCATTAATGAAAATAGCTAATGATATTAGAATGTTATCATCTGGTCCGAGAAGCGGTATTGGAGAAATTATTTTACCTGCTAATGAACCAGGATCCTCTATTATGCCAGGGAAAGTAAACCCAACACAATGTGAAGCTGTTACTATGGTCTGTTCACAAGTTATGGGAAATGATGTAGCGGTAACAATTGGTGGAATGAGCGGACATTTTGAACTAAATGTTTTCAAACCAATGATTGCACATAATGTTTTAAACTCAGCGAGATTACTTGGGGATGTTGCTACTTCATTTAGCCACAACTGTATCGTTGGAATCAAAGCAAATTCATCAGAAATAAAAGAAAAACTCGATAAGTCATTAATGCTAGTAACAGCTTTAAATACTCATATAGGTTATGATAATGCTACAAAAATTGCAAAAAAAGCTCATGAAGAAGGTCTGACATTAAAAGAGGCGGCTCTAAAATTAAAATTAGTTTCTGAAAAAGACTTTGATAAATGGGTTGATCCAAAAAAGATGATTGGAAAATAAATGATTGTTTATAAAAGCACAGAGCAAATTGAACTTATAAGAGAGAGTGCGCTTTTAGTATCTAAAACACTTGGAGAATTAAAAAAATATATATTTCCTGGAGCAATTCCCTTAGAGCTTGATAAGATAGCTGAAACCTTTATAAGAGACCATGATGCTGTACCTGGGTTTTTAGGAATGTATGATTTTCCAAATTCACTCTGTGTCTCAATTAATGAAGAAGTGGTTCATGGAATACCTAAAAACAAACCACTTAAAAATGGGGATATTGTTTCGATTGATTGCGGGGTACTTAAAAATGATTATTATGGTGACCACGCTTATACTTTTAGCGTTGGAGAGGTCGACGAAAAAATTATTAAGCTTTTAGACATTACTAAGGAGTCTCTTTATAAAGGAATAAAGAAGCTAAAAGTAGGAAATAGAATTGGAGATGTAAGCTCAGAGATTCAAAAATTTACAGAAAGTCACGGGTATGGTGTTGTAAGAGAACTGGTTGGACATGGGCTTGGGAAAAGCTTACATGAAGAGCCTGACATACCCAATTTTGGAACAAAAAATACTGGTCCAAAAATTCAAAATGGTCTTGTGGTTGCAATAGAACCGATGATAAATCTTGGAACCAAAGATGTTGAACAAAGTAGAGACGGATGGACTGTTGTAACCAAAGACAAAAAGCCTTCAGCGCATTTTGAACATAATATTGCTGTAATTAATGGTAAACCAGAAATACTTTCAACTTTTGATTTTATTGAGCTTAAGAAATAAACTTTAGCATTTCGTCCAAGTATTTTCTGTCATTAGATAGTCTTGGCACTTTATTTTGTCCCCCGAGTTTATTTTTTGATTTTAACCATTTATCAAAAAAACCTTCCTTAACAAAATGAATTATAGGCTTTTTAATTGCTATATCTTTATATCTTTTAGCATCGTAGTCTGAGTTAATTTTTCTTAGTTCGTCATCAAGTATTTTTATGAAATCATTTTTATTATTGGGCTCAGATATAAACTCAATAATCCACTCATGAGCACCTCTATTTTTTCCTGTTATAAAAACAGGTGCTGCAGAATAGTTATAAAATGAAGCATTAGTTTTTTCACATGCTTTTTCTAAAGCCAAATCAGCATTCTGAATAATTACCTCCTCACCGAAAGCATTGATAAAATGCTTTGTTCTTCCTGTAACTAAAATTCGATACGGATCTAAAGAAACGAACTTTATTGTGTCTCCAATTTTATATCTCCACAAGCCAGAATATGTAGATATTATTAATGCATAATTAATATTTTTTTTAACGCTAGAAAGATTACATACTTTCTTCGACATTAAATCTTCAAACTCATAATAGACTCCGTGATTTGTTAATAAAACCATCTCTCTTTTGGTTGGATCATCTTGAAATGCGAAAAAACCTTCGGAAGCATTATATGTTTCTAAATAATTCATCTTCTTAGTGGGAATTAAATCTTTAAATAAACTCCTGTAAGGATCAAAAGATACGGCGCCGTGTATAAACAGCTCAAGGTTAGGCCAAACCTCTAAAATATTTTTTTTACCAGTATGTTTTAAAACCTCTTTAATTAAAACTATTGTCCAAGTAGGAACTCCAGATAAACTAGTAACATTTTGTTTTGAGGTTATCTCTGTCATCATTTTTATTTTATTCTCCCACTCTGGCATGAGCGCAATATCTAATGCTGGCGTTCTTGAATAAGAAGCCCAAAAAGGAAGGTTTTTTAAAAGAATTGCAGAAATGTCACCTGTAAATATCTCGTTTTTATTGTCAAAAGGGGTAATTTGTTTGCTTCCACCAAGAGCCAAGGAAAAACCATCAAATATTTTAGACGTCTTATTATTTAATAAATATATAGACAGAAGATCTTTTCCAGCTTTATAATGATTTTCATTTAACGACTTTTGAGAAACTGGAATAAATTTACTTGTGTCGTTAGTTGTTCCAGAAGATTTAGCAAACCACTTAATTAAACCAGGCCAAATAGTGTTTTTTTTACCTTCTAGTGTTTTTTGAATTTCAGAAAAAAAAGATTCATAATTTACTAAGGGAACTTTCTTGCTAAATTCTCCATATGAATTTATTTTATTGAAATCATACTTAATTCCATATTGAGTGTTTTTTGCTCCTTCAATTAGAGACAAAAAAGTGTTGTGTTGATCCTCTATGGCACTAATCTTAAATTTAGAAATTTTTTTAAGTCTAGAATTAAAAAATAGTCTTGCAAGAAAAGTAATTGCACCCATTTCTAAAGTTTTCTTTTTAGCTCAAACCTTTGACCTAAATATAACTTTCTAACTTGTTCGTCAGAGGCCAACTCTTCAGAAGTTCCTGATTTTAGTAATTTTCCTTCGAACATAAGATAAGACCTGTCAGTAATTGATAAAGTTTCATCAACGTTGTGATCTGTTATTAATATTCCTATGTTTTTCTTTTTTAAAGAATAAACAATGTTTTGGATTTCTTCTACAGCAATTGGGTCTACACCTGCAAAGGGTTCATCTAATAAAATAAACTTAGGTTCTGTTGCTAATGCTCTAGCAATTTCAGTTCTTCTCCTCTCTCCCCCTGAGAGAACCATTCCTAAATTATGTTTAATGGATTCTAATCCAAATTCTCTCAATAATTTTTCAGCACGTTCCAATTGTTGATCTTTGTCTAATTCCGTCCCCTCTAAAACAGCAAGAATATTATCTCTAACAGATAGATTTCTAAAGACTGAAGCCTCTTGAGCCAAATATCCGATTCCTTTTCTTGCCCTCTTGTACATAGGTAAACTTGTAATATTTTCATCACCAATAAAAACTTCACCTTCATCAGGTTTTATTAAACCAACTATTGAATAAAATGTTGTTGTTTTACCAGCTCCATTAGGCCCTAATAAACCAACAATTTCACCCTGATTAACGCTTAAAGAAACACTATCTACAACCTTCTTGGTACCATATATTTGAATTATTGCGCTGGCTGATAATGACATTTGGGCATTCATGTAACAAAAATATATATAATTAGTTTATATTGTTAATTTTACAACTAAACCAAGTTAAAATGTTAAGAAGAAATAAAGTTCGACTTTTCTTTTTCTTTAAAAATTTTCTGAGAGGACTTTTGTTTTTTGCGGTAGCTCTTGGGTTTTATAAGATAACATTTAGTTATTTAGACTTATCCTCTTTAAAAAACCAGATAACATTTGACTTTCCATCCTTTTTTGTTTTCCTCTTATTTTTTACATCTGAAGTTGTTTTAGGAATAATTCCCCCTGAACTATTTATGATCTGGGCTATTACCTCAAAACCCATAGAAGCTTATCTATTTTATGTGGTAATGTTCTCTCTATTATCATATACCGCTGGTTTTGCTGCATTTCTTTTTGGAAAGTATTTACATAATACCTGGTTATATGATTTTATGAAAAGAAATATTATAGGAAAGTATGAAAGAAAGATCTCAGCTTTTGGGTGGCTTGTAATAGTAGTAGCAGCAATAACCCCTCTTCCATTTTCTGCAACATGTGCTGTTGTTGGTGCTGTAGGGTTTGATAGAAAAAAATACTTGTTTTACTCTTTGGCAAGATTTCTAAGATATGCTATATATGGTTTTTTTATATGGCTAGCTCATCCATTTTAAAACTCTGATATTTCTACAATTTTATTCACAACATAATCCACCTCCTCTAAAGAATTATACTTACTAAACGAAAACCGAACATTAACATAACCATCAATAGTAGAGATTTCTTTTAAGACATGTGAGCCTGAATCAGATCCACTTGTACAGGCACTTCCAGCTGATGCGGCAATATTATTAATGTCTAAATTAAATAAAAACATTTGCTGATCTTCAATTTTTGGGATGCTTACATTTAATACAGTGTACAAACTTTCATTAATGTTATCAGACAAACCGTTAAATTTAACGCCACTAATTTTTTTAGTTAAAGTATCTATCATATGCTTTTTAAGATTAATAATTTTATCCTTATGAGATGTCATGTTTTCATAAGCTAAAGTTAATGCTTCGGACAAACCTACTATACCGTAAACATTCTCCGTTCCGCCCCTCATATTTCTTTCTTGAGCTCCCCCATGGATAAAAGGTGAAATTTTATGCTTGTTATTAAGATAAAGGAAGCCAATGCCTTTTGGACCATGAAATTTATGAGCAGAGCCTACTATGCCCTGAATATTTATATCATTTAAATGTATTGGGTAATGACCAATAGTTTGAACTGTATCCGAATGAAAAATCACATTATGCTTTTCACAGATTTTTGAAATAGTTTTAAGATCATTAATATTTCCAATCTCATTATTTCCATGCATTAAGCTAACGATTGAATTTTTATTTTGGATTATTTTTTCTTCTAAGTCCTGTAAGTCAACTTCTCCTTTATCATTTATTGAAACATATTTTATATTTATTTTTTGAGTCTTATTAAGATAATCGCAACAATGTAATACGGCATGGTGTTCAACCTTAGAGGTAATAATTGTATCAACTTTTTTTTCTATGACGGTATTAATTATGAACATATTATCAGCCTCAGTGCCGCCAGAGGTAAAAAAAATTTCTCCCGGCTCACAGCTCAAAATATCAGCAACTTTAGATCTTGACTTCTCAATTGCAGATTTTATCTCTCTTCCTCTTTTATGTATAGATGAAGGATTTCCATACCCTTCTTCCATATAAGGAATCATTTTCTCAAGGACACGCTTTGATAGTGGAGTAGTTGCTGCATTGTCAAAATATACATTCATATTATCTGTAATTTAG
>MDTG01294737.1_pt1 | contig 11249 bp, 6 predicted proteins | sample 811421 | NCBI WGS metagenome assembly MDTG01 (sample SAMN05326645, study PRJNA326480) | marine metagenome | isolation source: seawater | place: Pacific Ocean: South East | collected 2011
ATGTTTCAAAACAGGATATTGCTTTAAGATTAGGTTCTCAAGATATACCGTTAGCACTTAATACAGTTCCAAGCGTTTATGCTACCAATCAAGGCGGTGGTGCAGGTGATGCTAGAATAAATGTTAGGGGATTTAATCAGAGAAATGTAGCAGTTATGATTAATGGTATCCCAGTAAATGATATGGAAAATGGATGGGTTTTTTGGTCTAACTGGGATGGTGTTGCTGATGCCACTACATCGATTCAGCTTCAAAAAGGTTTAAGTGCTCAAAACCTAGCTACCCCTTCTATTGGTGGAAGTATGAATGTTATCACCGATGCTGCAGCGCAAGAGAAAGGCGGTTCTTTTAAGCAAGAAATTGGGGCATGGGGATTCCTCAAATCAACACTGTCATATCAATCTGGTTTGGTTATGGATAATAAACTAGCGTTCACTGGAACTTTAGTTAAAAAAACAGGAGAAGGTTACACTTTTGGTACTTGGACTGACGCATATGCTTATTATTTTGGAGCATCTTACATGCTTAACGATCAACATAAATTTCAATTTTATGCATTAGGCGCTCCTCAAAGGCATGGTCAAAATCTTTACAAGGGCAATATTGCCGCATATGATAGAAAGTTTGCAGGAGAATTAGAAGATTATAATGTAGACCCTAATGATGTTGCAGAATCAGGTCGTGATTTTAATGGGACTGCAAGCTCCGTTAGCTCAGAGGCAGCAGCTCTTCTTGGAGATCAACAATTTCAAATGTATACAGAATATAAAGGTAAAAGACATGAGGACAATCTAATCAACGAAAGAGAAAATTTCTTTCACAAACCTCAAGTCGCTTTAAACCATTACTGGACAGTTAACGATAAAATGAATTTAAATAGCTCACTCTATTGGTCTGGTGGAATGGGTGGTGGAACTGGAACGTACGGTAGCCTTGAGTGGGACTACTCTAGTAAGCAACGTACCGTCGATTATGACGCTACAATTATTGAAAATGATTCTCTAGGTGCTTCATCGGGTATTTTGAGAAACTCTAACAATCGCCAATCAACTATTGGAATTTTATCCAAGTTGAATTATGATTTTTCAAAAAATTTGAAAACCCAAGTAGGTATAGATTACCGTTCCGCTAGAATATATCATGTAAAAACGATTAGAGATTTACTTGGTGGGGATTATTATTTAACCTCAGATAGTGAATTTGAAACCGATAATGGGCAGGGCGGTTTAGGTGACCCTATTGATTACAATTTTACAAATTATGTTAATTGGTTAGGTCTTTTTGCACAAGCAGAATATTCAATTGATAAGATTACCTCATTTTTAATGGCTGGAGTTACATCTGTTAAATATTCTCATTGGAACCATTTTATGGATGCCGATAATAATAGTTATTCTTACGCTACTTCAAAAGATGCCTCTGATGCCAGTTGGGTTGAAGGTTTAGGTGATGCTAGTGGCGGCCATGCTAATGATCTGTGGATTGAAGCTGACCCTATTTCAACTATGCAGTTAAAAGGAGGGCTTCTTTATGATCTTGGCAATGCATTATCTTTTTTTAATGCGATACCTATTGTAGGGAAAACTGCTGATAACTCAGATCTATGGTTCAATTTTGGTCTTATAGATAAAGCTCCAATTTTTGATCAAGTCATCCAAGACTGGGATGGAAAAATGTCAACCAATCCAAGTAACGAAAAGTTTACTGCTTTTGAATTAGGTATTAATTCAAATTCTAATGATGGTACCATGGCTGCAAAGTTTAATTTATATAGTACTACCTGGTCTGATAGAATCGCGACAAGAACTGTTGTCAATTTAGATGGTGATGATGATATAATCTATTTAACTGGTATTAATCAGAACCACACTGGTATAGAGTTTGAATTTTCAGCACAATTAAGCGATATCTACAGATTAGATGTAGGAGCTGGCTTGGGCAATTGGTTGTATACCGAAGACGCCAATGGCACATACAGAGATAGTGATGGGTCTGATGCCTCATATTCATACTCTTTGAAAGACCTAAAAGTTGGTGATATGCCTCAGGCATCTCTTGCTTTAGGTTTAACTGCATCGCCTGTAAAAGATTCCAAAATTCAGTTACTTTATCGTCATTATGCTTTGCACTATTCTAATTGGGATCCAACATCTAGGGAGTTTTCTGGTGATGATAATCCAGATAGGAATCAAAGTTGGAGATCTCCTGCCTATGGAATATTAGACTTAAATGCTAGTTACAAAATCCCATTTGAATTTTCTGGTGTTAAACCTGAAGTCTTTTTGAACGTTAGAAACTTGTTAGATGCTGTTTACATTCAAGATGCAACTGACAATAGTAGATTTAACGCTGAGCCATTCAGAGTAAATTCCCATTCTGCAAATGCTGCTGAAGTGTATTTGGGTCTTCCTACTTCATTTAATCTTGGCCTTAAGGTTAATTTTTAGTTAGAAACCTTACCTTACTTAGCTTTTTTTAAATAAAATGCCTCATGTACCTTTTGAAGAGGTTTGAGGCATTTTATTAATTATTCACATATAATTAGAATGTTTTTATCGCATGTCACTTTCAGTAGTAATCCCTGTATATAATGAAGAAAAAAGTATAGAGACTACTATACTCAAGCTTCACTCAAATTTAAAAAACATTGATTATGAATTAATTGTTGTTAACGACTGCTCCGTCGATAGGACCAAAGAAGTGCTTAATGGAATGTCTAATATTAAAGTGCTAGAGCACTTAAAAAACAAAGGATATGGTGCTTCTATTAAGAATGGAATTAAAAATTCTAAACATGATTTCGTTGCTATTACTGATGCGGATGGTACCTATCCCAATGAGAGATTAATTGAATTTTATCAAATTATTAAAAATGATAAACTTGATATGGTTGTTGGTTCAAGGACTGGTAGTAATGTTAGCATTCCTCTCATTCGCAAACCAGCTAAATGGTTTATTGGTAAGTTGGCAAACTATATTGTTGATAAAAAAATTCCCGATATTAATTCAGGGCTTAGAATTTTCAAGAAATCTTCGTTTTTGCCTTTCATGAAAATCATTCCTGATGGTTTTTCTTTAACTACTACAATAACGCTTGGTATGTTGTCAAGTAGTTATTCGGTTAGATACTTAGATATAGATTATTTTAAAAGGTCTGGAAAATCGAAGATACGTCCAATTCATGATACAATTAACTTCATAAAGTTAATCTTAAAAATTGGTCTTTATTTCGCACCGCTTAAAATATTTTTTCCTATTAGTATTCTATTTTTAATGTTGGCTATAACTTGGGGAATTGTATCAAAATATTATTTTGGAAGTTTAGCTGACGTTTCTTCTTTAATTATTGCAATGACAGGATTTAACATAGGAATACTTGCCTTCATTGCTGAGTTAATTAATCATAGAATTCCAAATTCTTATAATAAGTGAGGTATATTAAATGATAAGAGTTGGTGTAGTTGGTATGGGAAAGATGGGTCTTTTACATAGCAGTATATTATCTAGTTTTGAAGATGTCAGATATATAGGTTTTTCAGATAATAATAGCATTATGATAAATACTTTTAAAAAATTAAAACCTAATTGGATAATTGAAAATGATTATACAAATTTTATAAATAATCATAGAATGGACCTGGTTTTTATTACTACTCCTATTTCTACTCATTTTGATATTATTAATTTATGTTTAAAAAAAAATATTTCTTTTTTTGTTGAAAAACCGGCTTTTTCTTCGATTGAGCAAGCTAATTTAATATCAAATAGTTTAGATTTGTTTAAAGGGAAAAGTATGGTTGGTTATATGATGAGGTTTATATCCACTTTTCTTAAAGCAAAAGAACTGATTGAAAATCAATCTATCGGTGGTATAAGACATTTTGAGGGTACAATGTATATATCACAACTATTTAAAGAGGGTAAGGGATGGCGTTATGATCCAAAATTATCTGGTGGTGGAGTAGTCGTGCATCAAACATGCCATTTATTAGATTTATTGAATTGGTTTTTTGGATATCCTAATAAAGTTGGAGCTATAACAAATAGTTGGTTTTCTTCTAATGTTGAAGATCACGCACATATTATCTTAAACTATGAGGATAATTTGTCAGGTTGGGTTGATTCCACTTGGAGTAGGTTTAATAAAAGAATGCTGTCCACGAAAATACATATTGAGGGCGAATATGGTTCAATCACTGTGGATGATGATTTAGTTAAATTGTTCCTAACTGAAGATAGAGTAAATAATAAAAAAGGGTGGACTCAGTTCAGTAAAATTGAACTTGGCAATGGTGTTGATATTGATTTTGGAGCTCCTTATTACTCTACTCAAAATAGAACTTTTATTGATAGTATTGTAAAAAAATCGGATAATAATTATATTAAATTTCATGATATTAAATCATCTATAAAGCTTCAAAGAATTATTAATACAATATATGATTCCTCTAAAAATAACGGAACATTAATTAATATTGGATTCAATGATGAATAAGAGGCCCTCTGTAATATTAGGTTCTGGCCAATTTATTGGAGTTAATCACCTATCTCATGAAAAGGGAGACGATAGAGCAAATAAATTTAAAAATATTGATAATGTTATTAAACTAATTAGTCAGGCCAAAGAGATTGGATACAAAGGTATTATGTTCTCTACACATCCTCATTCTATAGACATTATAAAGCAAATATCTGAGGATACCAATTTAAATACCTCGTTAGATATATATCCAAATTTACCATATATTCAAAAATATGTTACAGGTGCGAATGAATTGGGTATGATTGGTTTTTTATACGATATGATAAAGAGAGGTAACACTAAATCATTACTCAGAGCCTCAAAAGGTGTTTTAACAAAAAATATATTTAGTTTAATAAAATCCTTAATTGAAATTGAATTAAATCCTTTTAAGAAAGTAAGAATGGATACAATCTTTCTTCATAACGTATTAACTGATATGATTGTTTCTTTGAAATTAGATGAAATCTTACATTTATATATTAAATATATTGGGGAAAATTATGGAGTTAAAGCTGGATTCGTTACTTTGAATTTTCCAAAACTTTCCAAATATTTTCTTCAGCAAAATATTGAAAACTCAATCGTCCAAGCTCCTATAAATAAAGTTGGATTTCAGATGAATCCTAGTCTTGATAAAAACCTAGATGCAATAAAGAATTTTAATGGTAAAATCATTGCGATGAGTACTTTAGCTGCGGGATATATACATCCGACAAAAGCTTATAATTTTATTTCTAAGTTAAAAAACATTGATTCTATTATTGTAGGTGGATCATCAAAAGGGCATTTGTTAGAAACTTATAATTTAATTAACAGAGAATATCCCAGTTGGTAGGTAACCGAGTATTTAGCGATTTTTCATTTAGTTCTAATGATCCCTATTTCAAAGAAGTAATTCCATGTATTCCAAGATTAATTAGCTTAATTGATCGTAATCCATCATCAAAGACTTATGGTTGTTTTGACCGTTCTTATTGGTTGGATAAAGCTATAGACTTTCCATCAGCTAACATTCAATATTCTGCTTTAGCTTTAGCTTATGTTTATAAATATAATTTTGATGGTTCTAGTTATTATCAAAATAAGCAACTCTTATCCTGGATTGAAGCATCAATGATATTTTGGACTAAAACTCAGAATTCTGATGGTTCTTTCGATGAATTTTACCCTAATGAACGGGGTTGGGGCGCACCTACTGGCTTTACTTGTTACTCAATGGCTATGTGTTTATCTCTTTTAAAAGAAGATATATCAAATTTTTGCGAGAAATCTGTTTTAAAATCTTTAAAAAAAGGAGTTGATTTTTTAAATAATTATGAAGGCGATAAAATGTTAACAAATCATCATGCTATAACAATTTTGGCAATTAATGCTGTAGTAGATTTAACAGGTGATAAAAAATTATTAGTTGACATGAAAAACAAAATTAAAATAATAAACGATTTACATAATAAAGAAGGTTGGTCAAAGGAATATGATGGTCCAGATCTAGGATATTTAACTGCTACAATAAGTTTTTTAACCAAAAGTCAATTATTTAAATATGATAAAAAATTACAAGAAATTATCAATAGCTCTATTGAATTTGTGTCTTATTTTGCACAGGCAGACGGTGGCTTTGGAGGTGTAATATCTAGTAGAAATACAGTGCATGTGTATCCAGATGGATTTGAAATTACGAAAAAGGAAAATAAAATTAGTGAAACTTTGTCAAAACATTTTTCCAGTACTTTATCATTAGGTAATACAGCATTGCCAATTAGAATGCCTGATAGGTATTTAGGATATAGATTAGTTGAATTTCTCGAGACGGCAATATCTCGCCATAAAATTAAAAGCATTCAATCTGCGAATTATTTATTGCCATTTCAAAAAGAAAATTTTACTAAAATATTTAGATCTTCTGGGCATATAGTTAGAAAAATAAATCAATATTATATAATTATTAACTTATCTAAAGGAGGTGTATTGAAAGTTATTGATATTGATAAAAAGGAATCAGTTTTTATTGATGCTGGAGTTACTGTTTGTGGTAGAAGTGAATCATATACTTCAAGTTGGATTGACAAAGATTTTGAACTTAAAATTTTAAAAGACCATTATTCAGTTTCTGGAAAATTAGTAAAAATAATTAGTCCATATCAATTTACTTCTGGCATGATTGTTTTTAGGCTGATACAGTTAACCTTAGGAAGAATTAGTCTTTTTGCCTATTATTTTAAAATTTTGATAAAAAAATTATTCATATCTGGTATAAAAAAATCGAGTTTTAACTTTAGAAGAGAAATAAGAATAAAAGACGAATGTTTGGTAGTTGAAGATTATTTTAGTTCAAACAAAAGAGTTGATATTAAAAACATTATCATTGGAGGAGATTTACATTATAGATACGTGCCTCAATCAAGGTATTTTCTTGAAAGTGAAAAGTCTTCTAAATTTCTAAAATTAAATAAAAGTGATTTTTCTAAAATATTCAATCATTCAGGATTAACATATAAAAGAAAATTTGAATTATAGAAAAAAAATGAAACACAATCATGTCTATTTTTATAAATGTCTTGAATTGTAAAAATCATAATAATGTTTAGTATTAAAAGTACTAAAAATCACATTAAAATATTTTTGACTGTTTTAATTTCTGCGATAATATTATTTCAATTATCAAAGCAAATGGAAATAGAGCTAATATATTCTATGACTAATAAAATAGAATATAAATATATTTTCTTGTTTTTTATCTTTTCTTGTTTTGCATCTTTTCTAACTTCTGTCAGATTTTGCGTTGCATTAAAATATATAGATTTTAAATTAAACATCCTTGATAGTTGGTCCTATGTTCTCGCTGTTGCACCATTCAATTTATTCATACCTTCTAAAGGAGGAGAGTTTGGTAAAGCTTATTTATTAAGGAGTGAATTAGATTATGCAGATACAGTAGGTAGTGTGATTATCGAAAAATATTTTGATATTGTAGCATTAAATACTATTGGTTTGATTGGAGCAATTATCAATAATAATTTTTATGTTATGTTGTTTTTCATTTTGGTATTAATAATTATTTTATCAATACCATTATTTTTTACAAAAAAGACTATAAAAAGAAAAAATAATCTACTTGAAAAATTAATAAATATTTTCAAAGTTTTTGATAGAGTATATAAAAAACCACAAACATCTATGTTTTTGTTTTTAAATTGCTTATCAATATGGATTTCATTTAGTATTTTGATTTATTTAGTATTTAATAGTATCAAAATATATCCTGATCTAAATATTATTATGTTTGTTTACCCAATATCAATTATGGTTGGAATGATTCCTATGACACTTAGTGGATTAGGAACTAGGGATGCAGCATTTATTTTTTTATTTGGTTCATTTGGTATCGCTGAAGAAGCTGCACTTATAGTATCTTTATTTTATTTTTTATTTTCTTATATTTTACCATCAGTGATAGGTATACCTTTTTCAATATACTTTTTTTCAAAAAGCTGATATTGTGTTTTATAATTTAATGAAAAAAATTGCTTGAGCATTAATAGCTTTAATAAATAAATATTAGAAAAAAATTATTTTTATTTTAGAGAACATCTTTTTTTGTTTAATTATAATTGCCTCTTGTCATTTTGTGGGAAAATCCATAATGAAAGATAATATTTTTATTATTCATCCAAAGTTTAATTTTTTCGTCCTTTCAATTGGAGTTGGATTAGGTATTTTAATAACTATATTAACCATTCTCGGTTATGTTGGATTATTAAATTCTACAATAATAAAAATTATTTTATACACTTTATCAATATTCTTTCTTTATGATTTATATATTTTAAAAAACATTAATCTAAAAATTTCTAATTTTTTCTTTGACGTATACACTATACCAGTTCTTGCATGTTTAGTAATTATATCTTTTTTGTATTTAATAACATCTTTGACTCCAACTTTAGATGGTGATTCATTGAATGGATATCTATCTCTTGCAAGGGAATACTCTGAAAATAATAAAATGGTGCCTAATGATTTTTATTTTGGAGCAACTTTTCCTCAAAATGGACAATTACTATCTACGATTGGTTACTTACTCCAAGGTCAAATTACTGCTCAGCTAATAGTCTCTTGGCTTATGGGTGTATTATGTTGTTTTACAATAATTATAATAGGTAGACAATTTTTTGATTTAAAGTCAGGTTTAATTGCATCACTAATATGGTATGGTACATATGCGGTTGCATTTATAAATCAATCAGCTAAAGTTGATTTAGCCTGGACATTTTTTGATTTGCTAAGCATATATGCATTTTTTAATTGGTGGTTTAATTTTAAAACTGATCGAAATTATAAATGGTTAATTGTCTCTGGTTTTTTAGTAAGTATAGCAATAGGAATTAAACAAGCTAGTGCTTTTACTATTTTTACTATATCGTTTGCTATCATTATAAAATTTATAATCATCAAAAACTTTAGTATGAAACAGTGTATTTATTGTCTTTTCATTTATGCTTGTCCGATTACACTTTCATTACACTGGATAATTAGAACTTATTTATTGACGGACTCATTTTTTTATACTGGTAATGAATTACCAAACAATTATGATATTACTGGGTACTTTAAAACAATCTGGGAGATGTCCATGCTTGGAAATTCCTCTTCCCATGAGGGTCCTCTGGGAAAATCTATAGGGCCAATCCTTTTAGCTGTTTTACCAATGATTTTATTTGTAAAAAAAAATAACAAAAAAATATTGATTCTTTTAATTTTTTGTTTTTTTATTAGTGTTTTTTGGTACAACGGTGTTCAGAGAGCAAGGCATTTATTTCCTGTAATAGCGCTTTTATCAATATGCGCTGGCTATGTAATACATAATTTAATTGAAAAAAAACATAAATTGGGTAATTGTGTTTTACTACTTGTTCTATTTTGCTCTTTCTTAAATATATCTCCTTGGGTTTATAGTAATTTTATATCCATGGATAGATTTAACTATATAATTCATAATAACTTAGATCAATACCTTGAAAAAAATTTAGATAAATGGCTTTGGTATCCAAATTATAAAATGACAAAATTTATTAGAGACAAGTTGTCAAAAGATGTTGCAATTGCTGCACTATCAACTGGTAATTCTTATTATTTAGATAAAAAATTTTATGCTTCTAGAAAAACTTTGTTAGGACCAAGTTTTATTGAAAAAAAATCTGATATGAGTATCGAGGAATTTATTTTTAAATTAAAAAAATATAAGATAACACATATTTTTTTAAATGACTATGTTATAGATAAATGGGAGTTAAATGATTGCTGGTTAAATGATAAAAATTTTCAAAAGGAGAAATTATCATTATTATTTAGTCAATCTAATCAACATATTTTTAAAATAAACTAATATTTCTAAACAAACTTATACATTAATAAAAAATGAAAATTAGAAGTAATTTAATAAAAAAACATAGCTTATATATTTGGTTCTTATATTTTTTGTTCATTTATATATTCTATTTTTATTCATTATTATCTCAGCCAAATATTTTATCAAAATTAAAGTATTTATTCGGTATTCAATATTTATAGCTCTCATTAATGATTAATAGTCTTTTTTAATAAAATATCGATTAAGTTAAGGTTTATAAACAGTGTAAAAAAAAGACAAGCTAAGGGCTCTTGAATATTCATCATCATTATATATTGATTTTTAATTTTAACTTTATTTTTGGTGATTTATCAGCAATCATATAATTCAGAGTATATTTTTCAGATAATTAAAAAAGTAAAATTAAATGTGCGGAATTTGCGGAATATATAATACCAACCATTCAGTTAAAATAGACCATATAAAAAAAATGTCTGATGCCTTAGTTCATAGGGGGCCAGATGATCATGGATATTTTTTAAATAAAAACAAGAAATTAGGGTTTGGGTTTAGAAGGTTAAGTATAATTGATATTGCTAATGGTGCACAACCTATGTCAACAAGTGATAAAAGCAGCACAATTGTTTTTAATGGAGAAATATATAATTATCAATATTTGAAATCTATACTAAAAAAAGATGGATATAGGTTCTCTACAAATAGTGATACTGAGGTTTTACTGTACGGATATCAGCGTTGGGGATTTGATATTTTAAATAAATTAAGAGGGATGTTTTCCTTTGCCATTTGGGATGAAAAGAAAAAGATTTTATTTTTAGCAAGGGATAGATTAGGAATCAAACCTTTATATTATTTTAACAAAAATAATTTTATCTTTGCTTCAGAAATTAAATCTATAATTACTAACCCTCAATATTATAAAGAAATTAATGAAGAAGCTTTGCATCATTATTTAACCCTATCTGTTTCGCCTGCACCAGAAACACTTTTTAAAAATATCTATAAACTTGAGCCAGGTCATTTTTTAAAAATTGATCAAAATGGTAGTATTGAAAAACATAGTTATTGGAAGCCAAAAATTAATAATGATATTAAAAATTTAACAGAATTTGAGCTCAAAGAAAATTTAAGAGATCTATTGCGTGAATCAATTAAACTTAGAACTATGAGTGAAGTGCCTTTTGGTGCCTTCTTAAGTGGAGGTGTAGACTCAAGTTTAAATGTTTCTCTTATGAACGAGGTTGTTGAAAATAAAATTAAAACATTTTCTATTGGAATTGAAGGAGACAGCAAATACAATGAACTAGATAATGCTGAATATATTGCTAAATTTTTCGATACTGACCATCACAG
>MDTG01319651.1_pt1 | contig 11249 bp, 9 predicted proteins | sample 811421 | NCBI WGS metagenome assembly MDTG01 (sample SAMN05326645, study PRJNA326480) | marine metagenome | isolation source: seawater | place: Pacific Ocean: South East | collected 2011
TAAAATCTGAAATAAATCCAAGTTTAAAACCAGGCATAGATTTTGAATGAATGCTATGAAGGCCTTCAAAATCTAAACTTGAAAAATCTTTAGAATAGTCTAGTCTATAATATGACGAATGTAAACCAAGTAAGAACCCAAAATGAGTATTTACATCATCATATCCACTTAAATTAATTCTATTTGTTTGAGAAAAAATAAAATCACTATTTAAGATAGTTAAAATAAAAAATAAAAAAATCTTTTTCATTTATCGTTAAATATAATATCTAAACTTCAAAAATGAATTAAAATTGCATATAGGTTATAAATATGTTAATTAAAGAAGCAAAATTTATAAAAAGCAGCTCTAAACTTTCAGAATGCCCTAGTAATCGTTTACCAGAGTTTGTCTTTTTGGGTAGATCAAATGTTGGTAAATCATCTTTAATCAATATGTTATTAAAAAGAAAAAAACTTTCTAAAACATCATCTAAACCAGGTAAAACTCAACTTATTAATCATTTTCTTATCAATAAAAATTTATATTTTGTAGACCTACCAGGTTATGGCTGGGCAAAAACAAGTAAATCAAATAGAAAAAAATGGGATGAAATGACAAAAAACTTTTTGATAAATTCTAAAAATTTATCATTAATTTTTATTCTAATAGATATAAGAATACCTCCTCAAAAAATAGACATAGATTATATTAATTTTATAGGAAAAAACACTCTTCCTCTAAATTTAATTTTCACTAAATGTGATAAGATTAAAAAAACATCAATTGAAAATAACATAAATACTTTCATGAATGAATTAAATAATTACTGGTCTCCTTTACCAGATTATTTTATTTCCTCTTCTCACAATGAACAAGGAAGAAAAGGAATATTAAATCATATTAATGAAATAATTAAATAATTTTTTGAATGAATTTTTTATATAATCTAATAATTAATCTTATCGACATTTATATTTTTTTTAGTTCAAAAATTAATGATAAGAATAAAAAAATTTTAGAGGGTAGAAAGAAAACTTTCTCTTATATAGAAGAAAATAACCTATTTGAAAAGAAACCTGTATGGATACACGTATCTTCAGTTGGAGAATTTGAACAAGCTAAACCAATAATAAAATCTATTAAACTTAATTATAGATTAAAATTATTAATAACATATTATTCATCCTCAGTAGAAACTCAAATATCAGAACACAAACAAATTGATTTTCATTTTTATCTGCCTTCTGATACATCTAAAAATATGAGAAAAATATTCGAATTAATAAGACCTAAAGTTCTTATTATAGTTAAATATGAGTTTTGGAAAAATTTTATATCTACTGCTAATGAAAAATCCATTCCAATAGTTTCAGTATCTTCTATTTTCAGGAGAAATCAGATTTATTTTTTCCCTTTACGTTTTTTTAAAAATATTTTGAATAAAATATCATTATTTCTTGTTCAAAATAGTAACTCTTTAACGCTATTAAAAGGAATAAATATAAATAACATAAAAGTTGTAGGAGATACAAGATATGATAGAGTATTAGAAATACTTGAGAATTTTAAAGAAATTAATAAAATAAAAGAATTTATAAACGGAAAAAATACTATAGTAATTGGAAGCTCATGGAAAAGTGACATTGAAAAAATTAAGAATGAAATTATTAGAGACCTAACTGATACAAAATATATTATTGTACCGCATAATATCAATAACAAAGAGTTAGAATATTTAGAAAATATTTTTATAAATGATACAATTAGATATTCAGATTTACCCCAAAAAAACATTAAAAAAAGAATTCTAATAATTAACAATATGGGGATGTTATCATCTATATACAAATATGGAAAAATTGCATTTATTGGCGGCGGATTTAGAGGAGCTTTACACAATACTTTAGAAGCTGCTGTATGGAATATACCTATTATTTACGGTGATCATACTAAAAATAAAAAATTTATTGAAGTAGAATCTCTTGAAAAGAAAAAAATAGGATTTCCTATTAAAAATGGAAATGAATTTAAACTAATAAAAAACAGAATATTTAAAAATAGAGATGTTGGTAAAGGAGGTTATGAATTTATTAAATCAAAAGCTGGAGCAACAAATAAAATAATTGGATATCTAAATAATTATCTAAAATGAAAGGAATTATAATTAAATCAGTTGGAAATTTGTATTCCATAAAATCAAAAAATAAAATTTATAAGTGTGTTTATAGAGGTAAAAATAAGTTAACTAATAATTTTTCAAATCCAATTGTTTCAGGTGATGAGGTAGAGTTTAGTTTAAATGATGATAAAAATGGTGTAATAGAAAATATTCTAGAAAGAAAAAATTTTTTTATTAAAAAATCTTTAAAAGATGATAAGGCTCATATTATTGGCTCAAACATTGATCAGGTTCTAATAATAGCTAGTATTAAAAATCCATATACAAAATTAGGGTTCATAGATAAATGTATTGCAGCATCTTTTTTTTATAACATAACTCCAATTTTAGTTTTTAATAAAATTGATACTTTAAATGATAAGGAAGTTAAAAAGCTTAAAGAAATATTATCTATTTATAAAAAAATAGAAATAAGTACATTCTATATCTCTGCTGGCAATGGTAATAATGTAGATAAGCTAGAAAGAAAACTTAAAAATAAAAGAACTTTATTATTAGGTAATTCAGGAGTTGGAAAGTCTACACTAATTAATAGAATATCTAAAGATTCTAATCAAAAAACCAACATTCTTTCAACAAAAACTAGAAGGGGAAAACAAACAACTACTTTTTCTGAAATTTTTGAATTAAAAATATCAGGTTTATTAACAGATACACCAGGCTTTAAAGATTTTTATTTTTTTAATATAGAAAAAGCTGACCTTCATTTTTTATATCCTGAGTTTAATTTAAGAGAGAGATGTAAATTTAAAAACTGTCTTCATAATAATGAACCAGAATGTGCTATAAAAGAAAATTTAGGAAAATCAATAAATATAAAAAGATACAATAATTATATATCTATCCTAAGTGAGCTAATCTAGTTTAACTTTTTAATTTTTATTCTTAAATAAGCAAATAATATTGTCATGATAGGGCTAATTAAACTAAAAAAACAATAAGGGAGATAAGTTAATGTAGCAACATTTAATACTGAAGCATGATATGCACCACATGTATTCCAAGGAACTAAAACAGAGGTAACTGTTCCGCTATCTTCTAAAGTCCTACTCAAATTCTCTGGAGCTAAACCTTTTTCTTTGTAGATTGAAGAATACATTTTACCTGGGACCACAATTGAGATATATTGATCAGAAGCTGTTAAATTAAAAAAAATACATGTTCCAGCAGTTGAAGAAATCAATGATCCTGTAGACTTTATTTTATTTAATATTATTGAGATGATTTTTTTAAGAAAACCAGCTTTTTCCATTACTCCTCCGAAAATCATAGCACAAATTACTAACCATATGGTACCTAACATTCCAAACATACCACTTGATGAAAGAAGTTTAGAAACCATTTCATTAGATGCATCAATAGATATTGATCCGTATAAAGAAATCATTGTTCCAGAAAATAAAGCTTTCCATGAATTTGAGCTTGAATTTGAAACTTCTAAAACTAAATTCGATTGAAAAATTAAAGCAAATACTGACCCTAAAATCACACCAATAAATAATGCAGGGACTGCCTTAATTTTATTATAAATTAAAATTATAACAACTAAAGGTACAATGAATAAGACAGGCGAAATATAAAATTTGTCTAAAATAGAATTAGAAATAATTTCAGCGTTATTTAATCCAATATTATCAGAGATATTTAATCCTAGTATTATAAAAATTATTAATGAAATAATAATTGATGGTACAGTAGTAAGTGATAAATATTTAATATGAGAAATTAAATCACTTCCAGCCATTGCTGGAGCGAGATTTGTAGTATCAGATAATGGAGACATTTTATCTCCAAAATAAGCACCACTTAATATTGCTCCTGCAACTAAACCATCTGAAATATCTAAAGCTCTACCAATACCAATTAATGCAATTCCTATTGTAGCAGATGTTGTCCATGAACTTCCTGTTGCCATAGAAACCACTATACATATTATACATGCTGCAAACAAAAATATTTTAGGATTTAAAATCTGTATTCCATAATAAATAAATGCTGGGACAATACCACTCAATAACCAAGATCCAGCTAGAGACCCCACTAAAAATAATATAAGTATTGATGGTATAGATGAATTAATACTCTTTACAATTCCTTTTTGAATTTCAAGCCAAGTAAAACCTAAATTAAAAGCAATTATAGAAGCAACAGCAGATGATAAAATCAAAACTATCTGTATACTCCCCGAAAGAGCATCATCACCAAAAACTGAAACATTTATAGTTAATAAAACAACTAGAAAAATTATTGGAAATAGTGCCTGAAAAATTGTAGGTGATTTAATTTGCTCCATAAAGAATTAAATTAATAATATTTATTAAGAAAAACTGGAAAACTAAGTGAAATAAAATTATAATAGTCATAATTTAATTAGATGAAAAAAGATAATTCCCAATTTATTGAGTTAATTAAAAGTCAAAAAAGTAATTTTCCTTTGGATCAATCATTTTATACAGATCCTAATATCTATAGAAATGATTTAGAGACTTTTTTTTATAATCAATGGATTTTTATAGGTCATGAGTCTCAAATAAAAAACATTGGAGATTACTTTTTATTTGAAGTAGGAAATGAATCAATAATTGTTATTAGGGATAAAAACCAAAAAATTAATTGTTTTTTTAATGTTTGTAGGCATAGAGGATCTCAAATATGTTTAGAAAAAAAAGGAAAAGTTAAAAAATTGGTTTGCCCTTATCATGCCTGGTCTTATAATTTAAATGGAGATTTAATAAGTGCAAGAATGATGAATGATGAATTTGAAAAAAAAGATTGGGGATTAAATAAATGTAAATCAAAAATATTTGAGGGTCTAATATTTATAAATTTATCAGATGATCCAGATGATTTTAAAGAGTTTATTAACCCAATTAAAAAATTTATAGAGTTACATGGCCTAAATAGAGCAAAAGTTGCATTTAAAAAAACATATCCTACAGATGGTAATTGGAAATTAACTTTAGATAATTTTCATGAATGCTATCATTGTCTACCAGCACATCCAGAATACTGTCACGTACATAGTAAAGATTACATTCAAGCATATGGAGCAGGTAATAATACTGGACCTGAATCTATTAAATTCAGTAAAAAACTTAATTTATGGAATAAAAAAACAGAAAAGTTAGGCTACTTAACTGGAGAATATTCTGACTTTAATTTTTCAAATTTCTTTAGAAGTGCAGAAAGAACTCCTTTTGATGGTGATAGATTATCAGAAACTAAAGACGGAAAACCAGGATCAATTTTAATGGGTCAATTTAAAGAATTTGATGGAGGTTATACAACAGTTGGCACCTCTCCATTTAATAGTTTTATTATGTCAAATGATTTTGCTGCAATATTTACTTTCATACCTAGAGGTCCTTTGAAAACAGATGTTGAAATAATGTGGTTAGTTCATGAAGATGCCGAAGAAGGAAAAGATTATGATTTGAATAAATTAATATGGATGTGGGATAAAACCACTATTGCAGACAAAAAGATTATAGAAAATAACCAGAAAGGGGTTATGTCAAAAAAATATGTACCTGGTCCACTTTCAGAAATGGAAATAGGATTAGAAAAATTAAAAAAATGGTATTTAAAGCATTTAGAAATTAAATTGAAAAATACTATTTGATTATTTGATTAACCATATTAACAGCATTTGATCCATGAAGACCACCTCCAGGGTGAGTCGAAGGTCCACATATAAAAAGATTATGGATATGAGTCTTATATTGAGATGAAGAAATTGTAGGTCTCATAAATAAAAATTGATCTAGAGTCATGTCTCCATGATTAAAACTTCCCTCTGTTATATTTAAAGAGTTTTCAAAATCTAATGGAATATAAATTGATGAATCAATAATAATATCAGAAAAATTTAAAATATGCTTACTTAAAACATTCTTAACATTATTTACTACATCATCCTTTAACTTATCATTCCATTCCTTATCTTTTAATTTATATGGAATATATTGTACTGATGCTGAAAGAACATGCTTGCCATTAGGTGCAAATTCAGGATTGATTAAAGTAGGTATACAAAACTCTATAAATGGTGATTTTGAAAAACCTCCATATTTGACTTCATCAAATGATTTCTCAAGATAATTTATAGATGGTGAAATAGTAAATACAGTATTTAATTGATCTTTTTTAATACCTTTAATATTAGGTAGTTCTTTTAAAGCAAAATGAATTCTAGCAGTACTCCCTCTATATTTTATATTATCTAATTGAGTTTTTATTTTTGGATTCAAATTATCTATAGATAATAATTTGACACATGTATTATGCTGGTCCAAACCTGAAATTATATTTTTTCCAAAAAATTTCTCTCCATTTTCTAATCTTACTCCCTCACCAACATTATCATTACAATCAATAGATATTACTTTTGAGTTTAATTTAATTTCTGTTCCATTTTCAATTGCTTTGTGTTCAAGAATCTTGGAAAAATTTGAAGTCCCTCCAAAAATAAATTTAGACTCTAAAATTTTAGAGTCAGAATATAAATTCTGATGTAGAAAATTTAAAACAGTTGCAGCTGAATATGGTCCTTGATTTAAATGCTTAACACCACTTGCCGAAATAGTACCTCTCAATAATTCTGAATCAAACCATTCATCTAATAGTTCAGGCATCATCATTGGCAATGTTCTAAGTATATCAACAAAACCTCTAGTACCATGACTCCATATAGGTTTAACCATTTCTTTCATTGAAATTGCATCACTAAGCCCAATGTTTTTAATATTTGGAGGAGTTATTTTATAAAGTGGTTTTAAAAAACTAGTTATTTTCGAAATATATTTATTAAAAGCTATCCACTTTTCAGAATCAGATTTTGAAATAGAATTAATTGATTTTACAGTTTGATTAATATCTCTACTAAAAAATAAATGCTTTCCATCTTTAGGGTTTAATGAAATTCTATAAAGATCATTTTCTATAAACTTTAATGAAGATTTATCTATATTCAATTGTTTTATTACTCTATCATCTATCCATTTTATATAATCATAAACCAAATTGCATCTGAAACCATTAGAAAATTCGGTAGTTGATGCCATACCCCCAAGTTTATTATTTGATTCAAATAATATAACTGATTTGTTTTTTTTGGATAAAAGTGCAGCAGAAATTAAAGAATTAATACCACCTCCTATAATTATATAGTCAAACTTTTTTTTCACCATATTTTAAGGATTTTTTTTGCAGCCATTTCACCAGGAGAACCAGTTACTCCTCCTCCAGGATGGGTACCTGATCCGCATTGATAATAATTTTTTATTGGAGTTGTATAATCAGCCCATTTTACAGCAGGCCTAAATGAAAATAGTTGTTGTAATGTTAATTCACCATGAAAAATATTTCCTTCTGTTAGTCCAAATGTTTTTTCTAAATCCATAGGAGTAAGAACTTGTCTATGCAAGATTAAGTCTTTTATATTTGGAGCAAATCTTGAAAGAGTATTAACAACAGCATCACCAAAAGCTTCTCTTTGAGAATCATTCCATCCCCCATTCAAATTATATGGAGCATATTGAACAAAACAAGACATGACGTGTTTACCTGGAGGAGCCATATCTGGATCTAATATAGAAGGCAATATAATATCCATATATGGTTCTTTAGAAAAATTACCATATTTAGCATCATCATATGCTCTTTCAAGATGATTATAACTTGGACTTATTGAAATAGCACCCCTTAAATGTGGACCATTACCTGGCAAAGAAGTAAAATTAGGTAATCCATCAAGTGCTAAATTAACTTTACCTGAAGAACCTCTGATTCTGAAATTTTTAATGTCTGTAACAAAATCTTCAGGAAGATCATTTTCATCTAACATTTTAAGAAATGTTAACTTAGGATCTAAACCTGAAATTACGATTTTTGAACTATATTCATCTCCATTCTCTAACGCAACACCAACTGCCCTACCATTTTTAACTATTACTTTATCTACTGCAGCCTCAGTTAGTATCTTAGCTCCAAAAAATTCAGCAGAACGAGCAATGGTCATACTTAATTCACCAGTACCTCCTCTTTGGAATCCCCAAGCTCTAAAAGAACCATCTATATCTCCCATATAATGATGCAACATAACATAAGCTGAACCAGGAGACCTAGGTCCCATAAAAGTTCCAATAATTCCACTTGCTGACATCGTAGCTTTTAGAGGTTCAAATTCAAACCATTCATCTAGAAAATCGGATGAACTCATAGTCATAAGCTTACATAAGTATTCAAAAGTTTCATCATTTAATCCATTCACATGACCAAGTAAACCTTTCAAAGAGAGAAGATCATTAATTGATGGTTTAATAGCATTTGGAGCTATTGTCTCTAAAATCGGCCTAACTGCCATACCTACCTGACCCATTAAAGGTCCAAATCTTGAATAATTTTCTGCATCTTTTTTGGAATGTCTGTATATTTCTTTATAAGTCTGATCATAGTCAGATGTTCTAAATAAATAATCATTATCTAAAGGGGTAAATGTACTTTCAAGAGGAAGTATTTCAAGGCCAAAGCGAGGTAACATTAATTCTCTTATAACATTAGCCTTCAATAGGCTTACAACATAAGAACAAACTGAAAACTTAAACCCTGGAAAAACTTCTTCTGTAACTGCAGCGCCACCTAAAACATGTCTTCTTTCTAAAACCAATACCTTTTTCCCGGCTTTAGAAAGATAAGCAGCAGCAGTAAGTCCGTTATGTCCTCCACCAATTATAATTGCATCATACTTATCTATTCTGGACATGAAACTTTTCTTTTAGGATTATAAAAAGGGGTTTTAACAACTTTAGCAGGTGTTAAATGTTTATAGTGCTCAACTTTTATTTCAAAATCTAAAACAGATCCAAAATTTGAGTATTTTGATTTTACATGCGCTAAAGCAATATATTTTTTTAGAATAGGTGACCAACATCCACTTGTAGCATATCCAACTTGAATATTATTAAAATAAAGAGGTGTACTTTCTCTCCAAGCAGCGTGGGGAAGATCAGGTGCTAATCCCACCTTTTTATATAACTTTTCAAGGTTATTCCATAATATTTCAATTCCTATAAACTTCCAGTCAGATGGATTTTCTTTTTCATTTTTTAATGAGTTGGAACCAATAAAATTTCCCGAATTAAATTTAACAGTCCAACCCAATCCAAGTTCATAAGGAGATGATTTTCTTGATTCGATAAGAGCATGTCTAGATGAGATATAATCAACATCTAATAGAATAAGTGATGCCTCTATCCTGGAAATATCTAATGCATTAAGTCCAACTGGAGTAATACCAAAATCCTTACCATTTTTCATTAAGGTGTCCCATACTTTTAAAGAGTCTTTTGGATCTATCCAAATCTCATAACCTAAATCTCCTGTATATCCAGTTCTTGAAATAGATACATTAATTCCATTTAAATCAGTATTTATTATCCTAAAATATTTTAAATTATTAATAGGTTTAGAAGAAATAGAATTAATTATATCTCTTGAATTAGGACCTTGAAGAGCTAACGCAGATATTTTATGAGATTCATCATAAATTTTAATATCTAAACCATAAGAATTTAATTCTAACCAGCTTAAATTTGGTTCTGCACTTGTAAGTCTAAAATCTTCTTTCCCTAATCTTTGTATAGTTCCATCATCAATTACCTTACCATTCTCATCACACCAAGGAGAATACATTACCTGTCCTACTTCACATATACTAATATTTCTAGTTACTAACCTATTAATAAAAAAAATAGAGTCCTTACCTTTAATTCTATACTTATATAAAGGTGAAATATCTAATAATCCGGCTTTAGTTCTAATTGCAAAATATTCATTGTCATGACATAAATCATATTTAGTAGCTGCTAAAAATCCACCCCATCTTTTCCACTCTTGAGAAGTGTTTATTTTACTTGTTCTCTCAAAAAATGGAGACATTTTTAATTGAGTATTAGCAACAAAATTTCCAGATATTTTATTTGGAATCATACAATAAACTTAGACGTGTAAGTTTATCAATTTAATTTTCCTTTTCCAATAGAAAAGCTTTAATAAAATCATTAATATCTCCATCCAATACATTATTTACATCACCTCTCTCAACATTTGTTCTAACATCTTTTATCATTTTATAAGGGTGAAGAACATAGTTTCTAATTTGAGAACCGAAATCAATTTTTAATTTTGCACTATCTCTTTCATCTTTTTCTTGATTTACCTTATCTAACTCAATTTGATATAATTTTGACTTTAACATTTTTAAAGCCTTTTCCTTATTTAGTATCTGACTTCTTTCTTGTTGACATTCGATAATTAGACCTGAGGGATCGTGTTTTAATCTTACAGCAGATTCAATTTTATTAACACTTTGACCTCCAGCTCCACTAGCTCTAAAAGTTTCCCATACTATGTCAGCTGGATTTATATTTATTTCAATTGTCTCATCAACTTCAGGGTAAGCAAAAACAGATGCAAATGAAGTATGACGTCTGGCACCAGAATCAAATGGAGATATTCTAACTAAGCGATGAACACCTATTTCAGATTTTAAATTACCAAACGCAAATTCTCCTTCAATACCTAAAATTGCGGATTTAATACCTGCAACATCACCAGGTTGTACATTTACTTTTTTTACTGTAAAATTTTGAGATTCAGCCCACATAATATACATTCTCATTAATATACTTGCCCAGTCTTGGCTCTCTGTACCACCAGCTCCAGGATTTATTTCAATTATTGCACTCATTTGATCTTCTTTCTTTGAGAGCATTTTCTTAAACTCAAGATTTTCAAGTAGCAAATTTGTTTTTTCAAATTCTTTATTGATTTCACCATCACCTATTTCATCATCTTGAAAAAACTCAAATAAGGTTTCTAAGTCTGATATAGATGATATTAGCTGATCATAAGCTTCAACCCATAATTTATTTGATGAAATCTCTTTTAGTATTTTCTCTGCTTCTTTTCTGTTATCCCAAAAATTAGGGTCTGATGAAATTTTTTCTTTTTCTTGAATTAATTTCTTTCTATTATCATAGTCAAAGATAGCCTCTTAATGCAGAGGCTCTATTCATCAATTCATTA
>MDTG01073446.1_pt1 | contig 11248 bp, 9 predicted proteins | sample 811421 | NCBI WGS metagenome assembly MDTG01 (sample SAMN05326645, study PRJNA326480) | marine metagenome | isolation source: seawater | place: Pacific Ocean: South East | collected 2011
AAAATAAAGTAATATGTATTATTCCTGCAAGAGGAGGATCGAAGTCAATTCCAAAAAAAAATATTAAATTAATAAATAAAAAACCATTAATTTTTTATACAATTGAAACTGCAATTAGATCAAAAGTTTTTGATTATATTTTAGTTTCGTCAGATAGCGATGAGATACTCAGAAAATGTAAGATTTACAAAGATGTCTTATTGGTAAAAAGACCAAGGTCAATATCTAAAGATAATTCAAAAACTGAAGATGCTTTGATACATGCATGTCAAGTAGTTCAGTTAAAATACAGTTTCACACCTGATATTGTATTTACATTAGAGCCTACATCACCTTTGAGAAGTATAAAAACAATAAAAAACGCACTAAAAATTTTTAATGATGGCGATGCCGACTCTGTTATTGGAGTTACAGAAACAAGAGACTGTATTGGAAGCATTAAAAATGGAAGATTTTACCACTTTCAAAAAAATCAACCTCGTAGGAGGCAAGAAAGAGAAACGTTTTATGTCGAAAGCAGTATTATTTATGCAACAAGCTTAAAGATACTTAAAAAAAATAAATCAATACTTGGTGATAGATTATATCCTATTATTGTTCCAAAGGTTGAAAGTTTTGATATAAATGACGAAGAAGATTTTTATATTGCAGAGTCATTACTGTTAAGAAAAAGCTAGATTAATTATAGCATAAATAACAAATATTTTTAAAAGATTTATAAATGAAAAAAAAAAGAATTTGTGTTTTTACTGGTGGAAGAGCTGAGTATGGAATTCTAAGGCCTCTTTTAAAAGAAATAAAAAAAAGTAAGGACTTAGAGTTAAAATTAATTGTGTCTGGAATGCATATGTCTAGAGAATTTGGACTTACCTATCAAGTCATTGAAAAAGATGGTTTTAGATGCGACGAGAAAATAGAAGTTATCTTGAGCTCAGATACACCTGTAGCCGTAAGTAAATCAGTTGGGCTGGGATTAATAAGTTTTAGTGAGGCCTTTGATAGAATTAAGCCAGATTTGCTTTTAGTATTAGGTGATCGATTTGAAACTTTCTCAGCCGCATCAGCAGCAATGATTAGTAGAATACCTATTGCACATATTCAGGGAGGTGAAATGACTTATGGAGCAATTGATGATCATTTTAGACATGCGGTAACAAAAATGAGTCAAATTCATTTTGTAACTACTGATAATTATAAAAAAAGGGTAATACAATTAGGAGAACATCCTAAAAATGTTTTTAATGTAGGAGCTTTAAATGTTGACTCAATGAAAAAAGTCAAAGTGCTCAAGAAGTCAGAGGTAGAAAAAAAAATTGGATTATCACTTCAGAAAACAACAATACTTGTTACGTTTCATCCTGTAACTCTTGAAAAAGAAAATACAGAATATTATTTTAAAAATATACTCCATGCATTAGATCATTTTAATGACTGTAATATTATTTTTACAAAAACAAATGCCGATACTGATGGAAGAATTATCAATTCTCTGATTGATGAATATACGATTAATCATAAAAATGTTTCTTCCTTTGTATCAATGGGGCAAGAACTTTACGTTTCAACTTTAAAATATATTGATTTAGTTTTAGGAAACTCTTCAAGTGGAATTATTGAAACGCCCACCTTTAGAGTTCCAACTGTAAATCTCGGAGATCGTGAAAAAGGAAGAATAATGGCAAAAAATGTAATAAATTCTGAATATTCTGAAGCTAAAATAAAAAAAGCTATCTTGAGAGGATTATCTCAAAGTTTTAAAACAAAAATCAAAAAAATGAAAAGCCCTTATGATAATGGAGAAACGGCGAGGAAAATTTGCAAAATAATACAAAAATATAAAATTCCTAAAAACACTAAAAAAGAGTTTTATAACTTATGAAAGATCTCAAAAATTTAACAATAGATATTAATGAAACTGTAAAAAGTGTTTTAGAAAAAATCAATTTAAATAAAAAACAATTCGTAATTGTTGTATCAAATGAAAAAGTCTTTGAAGGCATGATTACTGATGGAGATATTAGGAGAGGTGTTCTCAAAGGTATAAGTGCAAATGATCAGCTTAAAAAAGTTATGAATAAAAATCCTTTTTATGCAAATGATATGGATAACAAGGAAAAAGTTAAGATGATTTTGAATGAAAATGAAATTAAACAATGTCCAATTATAAATAGTAAAAGGGAACTTGTCGATATTGTATATCTTCATGAGGAAGAATTTTACTTTATAGATAACGAAGTTGTCTTGATGGCTGGAGGGTTGGGTAAAAGAATGTTACCCCTAACTACAGAAAAGCCAAAAGCCTTAGTAAATATAGATGGAACGCCAATGTTAGAAAGAATTATTCTTGATCTGAAAAGATATGGTTTTAGAAAAATATATATATCAGTTAATTATAAATCTGAAATGATTAAAGAATATTTTGCAAACGGTAAAAAATTTGAACTAGAAATTAAATATATATCTGAAGAGAAAAAACTAGGTACTGCAGGTTCACTTAGTCTTATTAAAGAAAATATTTCCAATCCCTTTTTAGTAATGAACTGTGATTTGATTACAGAAATTGACTATAAAGCTCTTTTAAATTTTCATAACACAAATAATTCTATAGCAACAATGTGTGTTAAAGATTACCAGCACATAGTGCCATATGGGGTAGTTGAAAAAAAAGATAACAAGATTATAGGATTGGATGAAAAACCAACAAAAATGTACTATGTAAATGCTGGTATTTATGTGTTGAACCCAGAAGTATTGGAATTTATTCCTTATAATAATTATTATGATATGACTGATTTATTTAAACGACTAATTGAAAAAAATCTTGAACCTAGAATATTTCCAGTGTTTGAGAAATGGCATGATATGTCTTCATTAGAAGATCTAAATAAGTATAACCAATAGTTGAGGAATGCAGAATTTGTGAATTTAAAAAATAAAAATATACTAATAACTGGTGCTGATGGATTTATTGGAAGTCACTTGGTCGAGGAAGTTCTCAGTCATGGAGCTAAAATTAAAGCATTTGTTCTCTATAATTCTTTTAATTCATGGGGTTGGCTTGATCAATTAGATAAAAAGATTTTGAATAAAATTGATGTAATTGCTGGTGATATTAGAGATAAAGATTTTATAGAGAGAGAAACAAGAAACATTGATGTAATATTTCATCTCGCTGCTTTAATCGCAATACCTTATTCTTATCATGCGCCAGACTCATATGTAGAAACAAACGTAAAAGGAACACTTAATATTTTATCGGCTGCTAAAAAAAATAATGTTAAAAGGGTTTTAGTTACATCTACCTCAGAGGTATATGGAACTGCTAAATATGTTCCAATTGATGAGAACCATCCATTTCAAGGTCAATCACCTTATAGTGCAAGCAAAATAGGTGCTGATAGAATGGCCGAGTCATTTTTTAGATCATTTAATTTACCAGTTACAATTGTCCGGCCTTTCAATACATATGGTCCAAGGCAGTCAGCAAGAGCGGTAATTCCTACAATTATTACACAGATATTACAAGGCAATAAAATTATAAAACTAGGAAATTTGAGTCCTACGCGTGATCTAAATTACGTTACTGACGTAGTTAATGCTTATGTTAAAATATTAAGTTCCAAAAAAACCATAGGAGAGGAGATAAATATTTCAACAAATAATGAAATTTCAATAAGTGAATTATGTAATAAAATAATAAAAATCTCTGGGAAGAAGATCACTATAAAAAGTGAAAATAATCGAATTCGGCCTATCAACTCAGAAGTAGATCGTTTAATGGGTGATAATAAAAAAATACTTAAACTTACCGATTGGCAGCCAGCAGTCAATCTAGATATAGGTTTAGAGAAAACATACAGGTGGTTAAGTAATAAAGAAAACCTTAAAAAATATAAGACCAATATTTACAATTTGTAATGGAAAGAATTCTTATTACTGGTGCAACTGGTTTTACCGGAAAGAGACTTTTTAAATTATTGCTCAAAAATAATTATCATCATAGTGACTGTACAGTCTTCTTAACTGATATAAAAGAAAGTCTTTCATATCAAAATTATATTAAATGTGACTTAACTGATTCTGATAATGTTCGATTACTGATCGAAGAAGTTAAACCAACTCATATATATAATTTAGCTGGGACTTTTACTAATGATTTCTTTACAGATTTTAATTCAAATGCAATTGCTGTAAAAAATATTTTAGATAATTTAATTAAAATAAATTTAAATACGAAAGTTTTATTAATAGGTAGTGCAGCTGAGTATGGGAATGTTAAAGAAATAGAAAATCCAATTAAAGAAACTCATAGCTTATACCCTATTAATTTGTATGGACTTACAAAGGTGTTTCAACGCAACATAATGAATTATTATGTTAATAAATTTGATCTAAATATTGTTATGGCGAGAACATTTAATATCTACGGAAAAGGTATTTCTGACAAATTATTTGCTGGAAAAGTCTATAGTATGATAGACATGCACAAGAAAAATGAAATAAAGACACTAAGCTTTAATGATTTAGAGAATTTAAGGGATTATATTCATATAAATGACGCATTAAATTACTATTTAGAAATAATGAATTTCGGGATAAAAGGTGAAGTTTATAATGTAGGAAACGGCAAACCAATGACAAATAGAGATCTTCTTAAAACTATTCTAAAAGAAGAAGGTTTAAAGTATAATTCTATAAAAATTCAAAATACTAAGTCTAAAAAAGTAGAAGTTAAATCAATTTATGCTGATATAACAAAGCTTAACAAATTAAAATTATGAGTATAAAAATTGGCAATGTTGAAATAAGTGAACAGAATAAACCAGTTACTATAGCGGAAGCAGCTGTTGAACACCTTGGAAGTGTAAAGGTTGCTATGAGAATGGCTGAAGTTGCTAGAGATATTGGCGTTGACATCATTAAGTTTCAAATGCATCTGCCAAAACAAGAAATGTTAGAAGGGGTAATTAAGTTTTGGGGCGGCAGCTTAGATGAGATATTAGAGAATTACAATTTATCAATTGAAGATCATAAAGTTCTAATTCAATATTGCAAAGAATTAGGAATAGAATATTTGTGTACGCCATTTTGTCCTGATGCAGTTGATATTTTAAATGATTTAGGCGTGAATGCCTTTAAGACAGGATCAGGGGAAATGAGTAACTTTCCATTAATGGAACGAATAGCTAATACTGGTAAGCCAGCTATTATTTCTACAGGCATGAGTACTTTAGAGGAGGTGAACGATACTGTTCAATTTTTGAAAATGCATGATGTAAATTTTATGCTAACAAATTGTACTTCAATTTATCCCGCACCTTATGAAACGATCAATTTGGGATTAATTAAGAAATATGTCGAACAATTTAATGTTTTAGTTGGTCATTCTGATCATACTCCGGATATATGGACTTCTTTAGGAGCTGTTGCGCATGGTGCAAAAGTAATTGAAAAGCACTTCACCCTAAATAAAAATTTAAAAGGACCTGACTTTGAAGTCTCGCTCGAACCGAAAGATTTCCAACTTATGATTGAAGGTATAAAAAAAATACATCTTGCATCAGGTAGAGAAAAAATTATTCATCAAGATGAAAAAAATGTAAGAGATTGGGCTCATCATTCAGTAGTTTCTGTATGTAAAATAAACGAGAATCAAATAATTCGTAACGATATGATAAGTGTAAAAAGGCCAGGAGGTGGAATACCAGCAAAGCAAATTAGAGATGTAGTTGGAAAAAAGGCGAAGAAGAAAATTGAAACAAATTCACTAATAAAATGGGAAGATCTTATTTAAAATGTTTAATAATAAATCAATATTAGTAACAGGAGGCACAGGATCATTTGGAAATGCATTTATACAGTACATACTTGATAACTATAAACCAAAAAAGATAATTGTGTATTCTCGGGATGAATTGAAGCAATTCAATATGCAAAATAAATTTAAAGAATTTGAATGCATGAGATACTTTATCGGAGACGTAAGAGATTATTCAAGATTAAAATTGGCCACCCGTGAAGTTGATATACTTATACATGCAGCTGCATTGAAGCATGTACCCGCAGCTGAGTATAATCCTACAGAATGTATAAGAACTAATATCAATGGGGCAGAGAATATAATTCAAGTTTGTTTAGAAAATGAAATAAAAAAAGTTGTTGCGCTATCAACTGATAAAGCAGCAAACCCAATAAATTTATACGGAGCCACAAAACTTGTTTCAGATAAACTATTTATATCTGCAAACAACTTGGTTGGTGATAGAGATATAAATTTTTCAGTGATAAGATATGGTAACGTGATAAATTCTAGGGGTTCAATTGTGCCTTTTTTTAAGAAACTCATTGATGAGTCAGCTGAATATTTTCCTATCACAGATAATAGAATGACTAGATTTTTAATAACCCTAAATCAAAGTGTTGAATTTGTAATTAGTTGTATTAAAAATATGAAAGGAGGGGAAATTTTCGTACCTAAACTTCCTTCAATATTTATTAGAGATTTAGCTACAGCAATGGACCCTCAAAAAAAGCAGAAGGTAATTGGTATAAGACCTGGAGAAAAAATTCATGAAATTATGTGCCCTGTAGATGAGTCTATGAGAACAATAGAATTTTCGAAACACTATATAATTATGCCCACTATTGATATTAAAGAAAAAATAGAAAATAAAGAATTTTTTACAAATAGTTTGAACGAAAAGGGTAAACTTGTTGCTGAGGATTTTGAATATAATTCTGGTAACAACATAAATTTTCTCTCTGTTAATGAAATATCATCTTTTTTAAAAATAAGTTAAATGTTTGAAAAAATTGCAATCGGGACAGCTCAATTGCAGGGTCCTTATGGGATAGTTGATAATAAGATAGTTCTCAGTATAAATGAATTTAAAAAAATAATTAAATTAGCAAAAAAAAATAATATCTCCACAATTGATACAGCTCAAATTTACGGGCACGCTGAAAAAAATCTTGGAAATATAAATTTAGCTGACTTTAAAATCATTACTAAGATTAACTTAGAGCTTAATAAGATAGATGTTGAGACAGAAATCCTTGATAAAATTAAAGTATCACAAGAAAATTTAAAATTAGAAAAAATTTATGCTGTTTTAATACATAATCCAGAAATAATTTTAAATCCTAAATTTCAAAAGGCTGTCAAAATACTAAAAAAACTTCAAAACCATGGTTATTTTTCTAAAATTGGCCTATCAGTTTATTCCCCAGATGAAGCTGAACATTGTTTGCAATTTTTAAAGCCAGATATAATTCAGTTTCCATATAATATTTTCGATCGTCGATTTGAGACATCTGGTTGGATAACTAAGTTTAAAAATGAAAAAATTGAATGTCATTCAAGATCAATTTTTTTACAAGGCTTACTTTTAGTAAGTAAAAAAAACTTTCAAGAAAAATTTTCTGAATGGAATAATATTTTTGAAGAATGGAATAAATGGTTAAAAAAAAATAAGATTTCAGCAACTCAAGCTGCAATAAATTTTGTTTTCTCAAATTTAGATATAGATAAAATTATTGTTGGTATTAAAAATTTTGATCAGTTTGAGAACTTCCTACAAAGCAAGCATCACTTATCTCATTTATTTCCACCAGATTTATTTTCAGAAGATGAAAATTTAATAAACCCGACGAAATGGAATTTTTTATGAAAATAATAGCAATTGTACAAGCCAGGCAAGACTCAATCAGATTTCCAAGTAAGGTTCTTCAAAAAATTAATAACAAAAGTTTAATTGAAATATTATTAAAGAGATTATCCCGCTCTAAATTGCTTGATAGCATAATTGTGGCAACTTCGAAAAAAAACAAAAATATAGAACTATGTAATCTTATTAATGACCTTGGTTTCAAAGTTTTTAACGGAAGTGAAAATGATGTTCTTAAAAGATATTATGATGCGTCAAAAAAATATCAGGCCGATATTATAGTCAGAATTACTGCTGATTGCCCATTAATTGATCCAATTCTTCTTGATGAAATGATTAAATTATTTTTAAAAAATGATTATGATTATATTTCTAATACAATCAAACCAACATTTCCTGATGGTATGGATATTGAAATAATGACTTTTCAAGCCATTAAAAAAGCTCATAAAAATTCAAAAAAACAGTTTGACCGAGAACACGTCACTCCTTTCATAAAACAAAATAAAGATTTTAAAAAGTTTAATTTTTTAAATAAAAATGATTTATCTCATTTCAGATTGACCGTTGATTATCCCGAAGATTTAGTCTTAGTTAAAAAATTAATTAAAGAATTTAAAAAAAGTATATTATTTTCCTGGAAAGAAATTGAAAAAATTCTTATTTCTAAAAAAGACTCATTTAATTTTAACAATAATTTTGTAAGAGATGAGGGATCAACTATGTCAACTGGTCAAAAAATGTGGAAAAGAGCAAAAAAAATTATTCCAGGTGGCACTATGCTTTTCTCAAAAAATCCTGATAATTTTTTGCCAAAACAATGGCCTGCATATTTTAGCAAGGCACATGAATCTTTTATATGGGACTTAGATAATAATAAATTCATTGATATGTCTTATATGGGTGTAGGTACTAATATTCTCGGATATTCAAATAAAAAAGTTGATAATGAAGTTATAAAATATCTTAGAAGAGGGAATATGAGCACTCTCAATTCAAAAGAAGAAATATTACTTGCAGAAAAATTAGTAGATTTGCATCCGTGGTCTCAGATGGTTAGATTTGCCCGGTCTGGTGGTGAGGCTAATGCAATTGCAATAAGAATCGCGAGAGCAGCATCTGGGAAAGATAACATTGCAGTTTGTGGTTATCATGGGTGGCATGATTGGTATTTATCTTCAAATATAAATGATAAAAATAATTTATCACAACACCTTATGAAAGATCTTGAAGTAAAAGGTGTGCCAAAACATCTTAAAAATACGACTTTCACATTCGAGTATAACAATTTTGATCAATTAAAAAAGATTGTTAATAAACATAATATTGGTGTTATTAAAATGGAAGTTTCCAGAAACTATGCACCAAAAAAAAACTTTCTCGAGAACGTCCGAAAACTCGCAACAAAAAAAAATATAGTTTTGATATTTGATGAATGTACATCGGGTTTTAGAAGAAATTTTGGCGGATTACATAAATTTTATAATGTTGAACCTGATATGGCAATGTTTGGTAAAGCAATGGGTAATGGATATGCCGTAACCGCTGTAATTGGAAAACAAGAAATTATGAATGCTGCCCAAAAAACGTTTATCAGCAGTACATTTTGGACTGAAAGATCTGGATCAGTGGCTGCTCTTAAAACTCTTGAATTAATGGAGAGTTTAAAATCTTGGGAAATAGTAACAAAAAAAGGTTTATGTATTAAGAAAAATTGGAGGAAGATTGCTGATAAAAATAAAGTAAAAATTAATATTTTAGGTTTAGATGCAATGCCGTCATTTTTATTTTTAGGTGATAACTCAAATTTATGTAAGAGCATCTTAACGCAAGAAATGTTAAAAAAAAATATTTTAGCAACTAACTCAGTTTACTTGTCTGTGACCCATTCTGATAAGATTTTAGATAGATATTTTAATGAGCTTGATAAGATTTTTGATCTAATTGGAAAAAATCAAAAAAATAAAGATTTTCATAAGTTATTGGAAGGACCGCCTGCTCAATTAGGATTCAAGAGACTAAACTAGCCGTGAAAAAAATATTAATATTTGGAAGTTATGGCTATTTAGGAAACATTTTATACGATTTTTTAAGTTTAAAACCAGAAATAGAAATCCATAGGCAAGGTAGAAACGAAGGATCAATGCATAAAATTGATCCAATAAATTTAAATGAATGTAATTTAATAATAAAAAAAATTAGGCCGGATGTAATCATTAATTTAATCGCTTTAACTAATGTTGACGAATGTGAAAGCAAACCTAAATTAGCAAAAATAGTAAACAATTTAATAGTTGATAATATTAAAAATTCTATTTCATTGAATAACAAAAATATTTATCTAATTCATATATCTACAGATCAAGTTTACTCTGGCCAAGGCCCTCATTTAGAAAATACGCCAAACCCAATTAATATTTATGCAAAAACAAAACTAGAAGGAGAAAATAAATTATTAGGAACAAATTCCATAATTTTAAGAACTAATTTTATTGGAAAATCAACAATCAATAATAAAATGAGCTTTTCTGATTGGATAGTAAAATCTTTGAGGTCTGGCAACAAAATAAATGTATTTAAAGATATTAAATTTAACCCTTTACATACATCAACTTTATGTGGAGAAATTTTTAAAATTATAAATATTCAAAAGACAGGTATATATAACTTAGGTACAAAAGATTTCATTTCTAAATCTGAGTTGGCTTACTCACTTTCTAATCATCTTTCTTTAGACTCAAGCTTACTTAATCATTGTAAATCTAGCGATATAAAAATATTTAAAGCTAAAAGAAATTCTGATATGACTATGAATATACAAAAGTATACGGAAGAATTTAATTTTGAGATACCTTGTATACATGATGAAATATTGAAAACTGCTAATGAGTATAAAGAAATATAATTAGTATGACATTTAAAATAAATGAGACGACAATTGGAAAAAATTACCCAACTTATTTTATAGCTGATATAGCTGCTAATCATGATGGAGACTTGAGTAGAGCAAAAGATTTGATTTTTTTAGCCGCAAGTTCAGGAGCAAATGCTGCAAAATTTCAACATTTTAAAGCTGATACAATCGTAAGTGATTTAGGATTTAAAAATTTAGGAAAAAAATTTTCGCATCAAAGTTCTTGGGAAAGCTCTGTGTTTGAAACTTATGAAAAAGCTTCTGTAAGCATGGATTGGACAATGTCTTTAAAGAAAACATGTGAGGAGGCAAAAATTGATTTTTTTACCAGTCCATATTCAATAGATATAGTTGACCAAATAGATAAATTTATTCCTGCTTATAAAATTGGTTCCGGTGATATTACGTGGCATGAAATTGTTGAACATATAGCGAAAAAAAATAAACCTTATATTCTTGCAACTGGTGCGGCAAAAATAGACGAAGTAAAAGCCATTGTTGATAAATGTTTATTAATTAATAAACAGTTTGGTTTACTTCAGTGTAATACAAATTACACAGCAAGTACTGAAAATTTCAAATACATAAACCTTAAAGTAATAGAAACATATAAGCAGTTGTTCCCAAATGTTGTCTTAGGATTAAGTGATCATACTCCTGGTCACTC
>MDTG01102302.1_pt1 | contig 11248 bp, 13 predicted proteins | sample 811421 | NCBI WGS metagenome assembly MDTG01 (sample SAMN05326645, study PRJNA326480) | marine metagenome | isolation source: seawater | place: Pacific Ocean: South East | collected 2011
TGACTTTAAAATACTTCTTTCCTTTCCCTTAAGCATGATTACAAAAGGCTTTTGCCTTGGCTGATTTTGAGGAAATTTGCACTGTATTGAAGGGCATTGACTTTCTTATCCAGAAAAGTTCATCCTTATTTAATGATTCCTCTTTCATTCACCTTTTATGTCCTGCACGAAGAGCACAAGTTCGATTCGTGCCTCCACCTTACAATACAACGGTAAAAAAACTAACAATGTTTTTTGCCAAGAAGGATACGTAATCCAAGGTCCCATCATTTTAATCACACGCAGAAAAATTGGGCAATTGATCACTCATTTTCAAACTACCCAGAATAAACCAATGGAAAAAATGAAGATCAAAGATACTATTCGTTTTTGCACAATAGGAATTCTAAGCGATTAGTAATGGGAGAACAAGGAAGTAAAAGAGTTCACCATGGGATTTCGAGTCCGTCTTCACCAATGAAAACTCCTGTACTGTCGGGTTTTATAAGATCGATTGTGCGAAGCATTAATCGTACGGATTCTGATATTTCATATTTCGCTTCCTTTCCGCCCATTTCCGTTTTTACCCAACCTGGACTTTGCGAGATGACTCTGATTCCTGAATTACTTAAATCGAGCGAGGTTTGTTTTGTGAGCATATTGAGAGCACTTTTTGAGCATTGATAGGCAATCGCTCCACCCAAATTCGTATTTCCTCTTAATCCAATTGAACCAAGACGGGAAGATAGATTGATTACCAATGGATTTTTGCTTCGTTTTAAACATCTGAGACTATGTCGCATAACGAGAAAAGCACCCAATAAATTAACCTCCAATACATGTTTAAATGAATCTGTTTGTATATTCGAGAAATCAGACCAATCCATAACTCCGGCATTGTTAAAAAGAAAATCAATCTTGGTTCCTTCCTTTCCAAACACGTTAAAAAGTTTAGAAACACTCGTTTCATCCACTACATTCATGGGGTATATTTCTAAGTGATTAAAAGATTCCTGTAGTTCAACCAGTGCATCGGCACTGCTTGGATCGCGACAGGAAGCTAAAACCTGATCTCCGCGAGTCAGGCATTGCTTCGCAATTTCAAGGCCAATTCCCCGATTTGCACCGGTTATAAATGAAGTGATCATTCATTTATTCAAGTTCCAGAGACTACTAAGGGCAAGTCCAAGAAAAAGTACTCATTGAATAAAAATTTGAAGAGGAAAAGAAATGGTTATACAGGTCTAACTTAAATTCAATTGGACTGATTTATCTTTAACATAACTAAAAATTAGAATTTTATGTATTCCTATGCCTGAAAATACTAATTCGAAAGATGGAAGTAATTCCGTTGGAGGTAAATCCGTTGTTTCTCGTCCTTCTCCCTCAAAAAAGGATAGTAGACCTACTAGGCGAAACTCACGGAAACCGAGAACTTCAAGTAAGATAGTTGGAAACAATCAAGAAAGTATTCCGATTACAAAAAAAAGCGGTATTTCTGGTGCAACTACCGTCTCAGTCAGCACATTAAAAGAAATGAAGGGCAAACAACCAATTGTTGGATTAACCGCTTATGATTCCATAATGGGGCATTTTGTTTCCCAAGCAGGTGTCGACTTTATACTAGTGGGAGACTCGGTTGGTACGACAATGCTTGGACATAAAACAACCATTCCGGTTACAATCAGCGATATGATCCACCATACTGCTGCCGTTCGTCGCAGCGAACCAAATTGTCTTTTGGTGGCTGATCTACCATTTGGGGAGGCAAGTTTGTCTTTCGATCGTCTCCTTGAATCCGCCCGAGCACTGATGCAGAAGGGTGGAGCGGATGCGGTTAAGATAGAAGGAGGAAAAGATATCGCAGATGATGTTGAGAAGTTAGTGGCAACTGGAATTCCAGTCCTCGGTCATATTGGATTACTTCCACAAACAGTAAAAGCCATTGGTGGCTACAGAAAATTTGGATCTCACAAAGAAGAAGCCGAAAGTTTGTACACCGATGCAATTTCATTGGAGGAAGCGGGTGTATTTGCAATTATTGGAGAGATGATTGAAAAAGACCTAGCTTCTGAATTGAGCCGCCAAGTATTGCCTCCACTCATCGGGATTGGAAGCGGAGAGCGGTGCGATGGACAAATTCTGGTTACTCCCGACTTACTGGGATGGTCGAATGGACCAGTTCCTTCTTTCGTAAAACAGTATGCAAATTTAAACCATGAGGTTTCAGTCGCACTTAACCGATATGTGAAAGACGTTAAGGGAAGGAAAACAGCGAGGTGAATTTTTGTATACTGGGTGCCGGTGCTTGGGGAACAGCGATGGCAAACTATCTCAGTAAAGTAGGGCATGTTGTCACGCTAGTACCTCGGAGGGTTGAGCATGCATTAAAAATGTCTTCCGAGCGGGAAAATAATGAGTATTTGCCCGGTATTACTTTTGATCCAGACCTTCAAGTTGGCTCTTCTTACAAGCCAGTATTGATGGAATGTGATTATATTTTTTTCGCCTGTCCCTCTCATGCCCTTCGCAAAACTTGCATCGAAGTTCTGAATAACCAAGAAGATTCTTGGCATTTGAAAGGTGGGATTGCACTTTGTAAGGGATTGGAACCGGAAACAAATTCTTTTCCTCATCAAGTTATTCAGGAAATTTTAGGTCTGGATTTTTCTTCGGGCTATTTGACTGGACCAAGTCATGCTAATGAAGTTGCTTCAGGAAAACCTGCAGCTATGACACTTGCGATCGATTCCTCGGAGAAAGAATTAATCGAATTACAAAATCGCCTTAGCTCTAAAGAAATTCGTATTTACCGGTCACAAGATCGCATTGGAGTGGGTCTTGGCAGTTGTTTGAAAAATATTTATGCGATTGCAACTGGACTTTCTGATGGACTTGGCCTGGGAGACAATGCGCGGGCTGCTCTATTAACCCGAAGTATGAGTGAAATGCTAAGCCTCGGAGTAAAACTAGGTGGTACAAGGGAGACTTTTTTTGGATTAAGTGGATTCGGGGATTTAGTCGCTACCTGTACGGGGGAATGGAGCCGCAATCGAAATTTTGGTGTCTTGTTGTCCCAAGGAAAAAGCCCGAGAGAAATTCTAGATTCACAGAAAACCATTGTGGAAGGATACTGGGCAACTGCTTGTTTTTTCTATAAATGCAGTGAGTCTAATCTAGAGATGCCAATACTACGAGAAATTCATGCAATTCTTTACGAGGGAAAAGATCCATCTAGGGCTCTTTCAGATTTAATGACCCGAGACCTCAAGGCAGAGTCGTGACATATAAAAAGCATTTCTATTTCACTTAATGTTTTATATACTAATGCAATGAATTCCGCCGGTCGACTGAAGTTAGAATGCCCCAATGGAGAAGATAAAGTACTCCTTCACTCCTGCTGTGCACCATGCGAGGGAGAAGTGATTGAAACCATGCTGGAATCTGGGATCACACCAACCGTCTTTTTTTACAACCCAAACATCCACCCTAAAAAAGAATATCAAATTCGTAAATCAGAAGATCAAAAATTTTGCGAAAAGGTTGGTGTTCGTCACATCGACGCGGATTATGATGTCCGCAATTGGTTTGATCGGGTAAAGGGACTGGAGTGGGAACCGGAGCGCGGATCAAGATGCACCGCTTGCTTTGACATGAGATTTGAAAGAACCGCACTTTATGCCTCCGAAAATAATTTTCGAGTATTTACAAGTAGTTTAGGGATTTCACGATGGAAGAATATGGTTCAGATCAATGGCTGTGGAGAACGGGCGGCTGCCCGCTATGAAAACCTAAATTACTGGACCTATAATTGGAGAAAATCTGGAGGATCACAAAGAATGATAGAGATTTCAAAACGCGAAAAATTTTACCAACAAGAATATTGTGGGTGCATTTATTCCCTACGGGATACTAATAAATGGAGAGTTTCAAAAGGTCGCGGAAAAATTAAGTCCGGGGAGACCTTCTATGGATAAATCCTGTTTTTCTACCCCTCTAATCTCAAACACATAAATTGAATGAATCCACATTCTGATATTTGGTCTTCGCTTCGGGCCGAAGCCGAGCATGTCGCCTCCATGGAAAGAATTCTTTCAAAAGTTCTTTTGGAGTTCGTTCTGGAAAGGGAGTCGCTAGTAGATGCCTTGAGTTGGCGGTTGTCTTCCCGGCTAGCCAAGGGATCGGTGCCTGAGTCCGACTTGCGCGAATTGATCAAAGAGTGTTTTTCATCTTCCGAAGAGTGCTTTTCGTCAGTAGTCCGTGATTTGGAAGCTGTCAAAGAAAGAGACCCTGCTTGCAATGACCTACTAAGCCCATTTCTTTATTTCAAAGGATTTCAGGCTTTGTGCGCTCATCGGGTAGGACATCAGCTTTGGCTACAAGATAGAAAACAACTTGCTCTTTATTTACAAAGCTTGGTCGCCGTGGTTTATTCCGTCGATATACATCCTGCTGCTGTGATCGGAAAAGGAATCCTTCTTGATCATGCCACTGGATTTGTTGCAGGTGAAACCTGTGTGATTGATGACGATGTCTCTATCCTTCATGAAGTTACTCTTGGAGGAACCGGAAAGGAAAGAGGGGATCGTCACCCTAAAATCCGATCGGGAGTTTTAATTGGAGCAGGGGCTAAAATTCTTGGAAATGTTGAAGTTGGGGAAGGCGCTTGGGTTGGAGCAAGCAGCGTTGTATTGAATGATGTCCCGGCAAGGTCTTCAGTTGCAGGAGTCCCAGCTAAAGTAGTCGGGAAATTGGCAAGGGAGGAAATGCCATTTTTGGAAATGGATCATTCCATGGAAGATTTTAAAAAATATGAAAATGGCGGTGGGATTTGATTTATTTCTCGCCTTAAGTTGACGAATTCGATCCTACCGACTAAAAATATTATTTATTATGTCTAGCGATTTAATTGAGAATACTGAATTGGATTCACCGGATTCCCAAGTGGTCCAAAAAGGGGAGAATCCAGGAAGCTCCTCAAGAAAAAAAAAGAAGAAACAAGTTGAGGACCTTGAAGTCAAGGATGCTCAAATTATCTTCCAGACGGTTTGGCATGAATTAGAGCAAGAAGTCGGGGTCGAAAACTTGAGATTTCCAGCGGAAATCTTTTGGCTTAATGGATCACCTGGGGCAGGAAAGGGTACTCAAACTTCGTTTATTATGGAATTTCGGGACCTTACGGAAAAACCAATTATAGTTAGTGAATTGCTTAAGTCTCCCGAAGCTCGCAAAAAAATTGACGCGGGTCTGTTGGCGGGTGATCGAGAGGTGACCAAACTGGTATTGAGCATACTGTTAGATCCAATTTACGAGAGCGGTGCTGTAGTAGATGGATATCCGCGAACTAAAACGCAGGTTGAGTGCCTAAAGATGTTTCATGGTAGGCTTTCTGAACTGCGGAGCAAATACCTCGGTACTTTTCAGGAATCTCAGTTTCCCAAGCCAAGATTTCACATCATTATGCTTTTTATTGACGAAGAGGAAAGTGTCCGTAGGCAATTAATTCGGGGCCAACGTGCCCTCGCTCACAATGCAGAGGTTGAAGCCTCCGGAGTTGGAGAAAAACGGGAGGTTCGTAAAACCGACTTTGAGGAGGAGGCGGCTCATCGACGCTACAAAACATTTAAAGAATCTACATACGATTCACTTACTACTCTTCGCGAGGTTTTTCATTACCACTTCATTAATGCTCACGGTACGATAATAGAGGTTCAGCAACGAATTATACAGGAGCTTAAATATCAAAGTTCCTTGGAATTAGATCAACCAACCTACGACCGAATCTCAGCAATTCCTCTCGCCGAAAAACTTTCTCTTCATGCACGCCAGCTTTTAGTGCATCGATTAGATTCATATGAAAAATTTCACTCCGACTTATTCGATAAGGTGGTTTCTTTAATTAAAAATAAATTCATTCCTGTAGTAGAGAAGCACTCAATATCTGGATTGGCCTACATTAACTCTGAAGATGAAGTGTTTAATGATCCATTGGCGATAGCAATGTTGATTGATGTTTTTACCGAACGCGGATTCACTGCGGTTGTCGATATACGCCGAATGGAAGTACCTGCTCGTATCGATCCAAAATCGTACGAAATTATCAATCGGGTAAAAAAAGTCTATCGGGTGAGAATTAATTTTGATGGATCGAAAATCCGTCGCGGATTGTAATTTAAGTTTTATGGATCCAAGATATTCCGTATTAGCAAATAATTTAGTCTCCCACTCCACCCGTATATCAAAGGGTGAGAATGTACTTCTTCACTCCTTCGGTATTCCTGAGGATATGACGATTGCTTTAATCCGAGCAGTTAGACAGGCAGGAGGTATTCCGTTTATTCAAGCACAACAAGCAAGGGTTGACCGAGAATGCATATTAGGTGGGACGGAAGAGCAATTTGAAACCACTTTGACATGGGAACTTGAGAGGATGAAAGCTATGGATGCTTACATTGCGATTAGGGGAAGTGAAAATGTTTTTGAAAATGCTGACTTGCCGACTGCCGACTTGAAACTTGCGATGAAGGTTCTGAAACCAGTCTTGGATTGGAGGGTTAAGGAAACAAAATGGTGCATCCTACGTTGGCCCTCTTCCTCAATGGCACAACAAGCAAAGATGAGTTCAGAGACTTTCCGTGATTTTTTCTTTGATGCATGTTGCATGAATTATTCACGCATGTCCGAGGGTATGAAAATTCTTGAAAATCTCATGAGAACTACAGACAAAGTGGAAATCAAGGGACCAGAGACTAATTTAAAGTTTTCTCTTGATGGAATTAACGCAGTCGCATGTGGTGGAACTCATAACATTCCTGATGGTGAAGTATTTTCTTGCCCAGTCCGAGATAGCGTAGAGGGAGTTATTTACTTTAATACGGATACGATTTACCAAGGAACTTCATTTTCTAATATACGATTACGCTTCGAATCTGGCAGAATTACAGAGGCTACTTCTTCCTCGAATGAAGTCCGGTTGAATCAAATTCTTGATTCTGATACGGGAGCACGTTTCATCGGAGAGTTTGCAATTGCATTTAATCCAATGATTAAAGAACCAATGTTGGATATTCTTTTTGATGAAAAGATTGCTGGTTCCTTTCACTTTACTCCCGGGCAGGCTTACGACGAAGCAAGTAACGGGAACCAATCACAAGTTCATTGGGACATGGTTTCTATACAAAGACCAGAATGGGGGGGAGGAGAGATATGGTTCGACGGAAAACTTATTCGTAAAGATGGTCTTTTTATTGGTTCGGACTTGGAGAAGTTAAATCCTGAATATTTACTATCCGAATAACAGGAGTGTCAGACATGGATGAATCGGCACTCACGGAATTTCTATTGTCGTTACCGAAAACCGAGACTCACCTTCATGTGGAAGGTGCTTTACCTTGGGAACTTTTGACGGAATACGACTCAGTCCGATTTTCTGAAGAACCTGCTTTCAGAGATAAAAATTTTCGTTACCAAAGTTTTGAAGAGTTTGAATCCGTCTTAATCGAACACGCGATGTTGATTTTTGATTCTGCGGACTCGTATTATGAGGCATCAAAACTTATTTTTGAAAAACACCTCGCTCAGAATGTGCGCTATGTGGAGATGAGTTTTCATGCTGGAATGATTGAATTGATTAAAGTTCCCGGTCAAGAAATCCTCCAGGCTATCTTGGCGGCGGTTCCAAGCGAATTGGAAGTGCGTGTATTTCTTGGAATCAGTAGAAACGCTTACACTCCATTCCTCTCCAGTCAACTTGAGGATGCAATTGAGAATTGGGATCAATTGAGTGGAATTGATCTGCATGGTTTGGAGACTCTTCCCATGGAAGAATGGACGGAACCTTTTTGGAAAAAAGCAGGAGGGTTAGGCAAAGAACTCAAAGCTCATGCGGGTGAGTTTGGACCTGCGGAAAATGTGGTTCATGCGATTGATAATCTTGGTGTAAGGCGAATCCAGCATGGCATTCGGGCAATTGATAATGAAAAAGTCTTGAATCGAATTATTGAAACCGGAACTACACTGGATATTTGTCCAATTAGTAATTATAAGCTTCAAGTTGTGAAGGATTGGAGCGAACATCCTTTAAAAGATTTTCTTGGTCAGGGAATTAAATGTACCTTGAGCACGGACGATCCTTTTTCATTTAGGAATAACCTGGTTCAGGAATATGAGGCATGCTTTAAGAAACTTTCTCTTTCCTTGGGTGAAATTGCAACTCTTGCAAAAAATGGTTTTGAAGTTGCGAAAATGGATGAAGGAATGAAAAGATCTTTTCAAAAAGAGATTGATCAGATGACAGAAAGTTTTCTCCACAGTGATGACTAAATGTATTTTTCATTGTCCAGAGGGGATCGAAGGGAGAATCGATAAGATTTTGTCGGACTCATTTTCCGAAGTAAGCCGGACCCATATTAGATGGGCAATCGAAGAGGGAAGGATTCTTAGAATTGACGGTTCTAAAGTAGAACCAAAAACAAAGATTTTTTCAGGTGAAAAATTTCGAATCAACCTGGATCGTTCAGCTTCTTCGGAATTGGTGCCCTATAATTATCCGTTAAAGGTTCTTTTTGAAGATGACTCTATCCTGGTCGTTCATAAGGACTCCGGAATGGTTACACATCCGGGCGATGGCACGGGTGCCGACACTCTTGTGCATGCTTTACTGTTTCATCTCGGAGAAAACTTTTGTCCCGTTGGTTTTCCTAATCGTCCCGGCATAGTTCATCGATTAGACAAAGAAACCAGTGGAGTTATGGTTGTTGCCAAAACTGAACAAGCTCACCATCACCTTGTGGATCAATTTTCCAATCGTAAGACCAAGAAAAAATATCGCTGCCTAGTTGCCGGACTTAAAAAGGATAGCGGCACATTTAATGGACCAATTGCTCGTCATCCGAAAATACGGGTAAAAATGGCAGTGGTTGATCATGGGAAGACTGCCTTGACAACTTGGCGTATAGTCGAGCGTCTTTCATACTCATTCAGCTTGGTAGAATGCGAAATTCATACTGGTAGAACTCATCAGATACGTGTTCATTTTTCAGATTCAGGAAGTCCCTTGGCGGGGGACAAGACTTATGGATTTAAGGAAAAAACCTATCCGGAGATCAACTTCCCCCGAATTATGCTGCATGCTCATACACTTCGAATCAGACATCCCGAAAGCCAAAAAAATATTTCGTTTGAAGCTCCTCTTCCTGATGATTTTGAGCAAATCTTTCTACGGCTCAAATCCTGATTGCAGGAAGCAGGGTAAGATTGGTTGCAAATTTCAGTCAGTCTTCTCAGTAAAACTAATTAAATCGTTGGTAATTTGTTCAAACGACTCATCCACTCCATCAATGATCCGGAAAAGATTTATATCTTTTGGTGAAATTACTCCCCATTTAATAAATTGATCGAAATTAATTAAGTCTTTCCAGAATTCAGAGCCATACAAATAAATGGGAATTTTTTTTCCTAATTTTTTTGTTTGGATTAAAGTTAGCGCTTCAAACAACTCATCCATTGTTCCGAATCCACCTGGGAATACAACCACCGCTTTTGCATGGTATAGGAAATAGAATTTCCTGATAAAAAAATAGTGAAATTCGAAAGAAAGTTCCTCGTTCGCGTAAGAATTGACTCCTTGCTCAAAAGGTAGGCTTATGCCAAGACCAATCGACTTACCTTTGGCTTGAGAAGCTCCTCGATTGGCAGCTTCCATCATACCAGGCCCTCCTCCAGAGCAAACAACATACTGACTCTCTGGTTCTAGATAATCACTCGACCACTGGGTAAGTTTTTTAGATAAATCAACCGCCTCATCATAAAACCTGGAGAGTAGAACTAATCTCTTGGCAGCCTCAATTTCAATTTCTTCGTCGACCGATCGTTCTTCTTTATTCGGCAGTTTTGCTTCAAGTCCATTAAGTCGAGTTTGGGCAGTCAATAAATCTTTGGAGCGTGCGGAACCAAAAAAGACGATCGTATTTTCAATGCCTTCCTTTTCTAATTTGATTTTTGGCTCAAGTAATTCGCAAAGAACCCGAATAGAACGAGCTCCTTCACTATTTAGAAATTCAAGATTCTCATAAGCTTTGGAAATTTTTTGATGCATTTTAAAATCATCTTAGCTTGGAAAGGAAATGGGAAGTCCAAATAAATTAAAAATTAAAAATTCCTAAAGTCATGGAGTTCTTTGTCGACTATGAAAACTAGTCACATGGAAGTGACAACTCACTCGAAGGTTCGGTCCACAGGAGGTAGATGCGAATCACAACCAAATAATCGTCCAAAAAGGACACATCTTAAAGTTGTGATTTATATTCAAGATTTCCTCACCAAAGAATTCCCTCGTTCATCTACCGCTTCTACGGATCAAGAACTGAACAACATTGTCTCGTTTCCCGAGCCTGAAACATATCCCGATGTCAGTCGTGCCGAAGTCGCGAAACTGGTTGATCGACTAATGGCAATGCCAGAAACCGTTGAAGCAAAGACAAATGATTTATACGGATTTGAGTTTCAAGACGACTCTTACAAAAAAGTTGCGGATAAAATTTTAATCGAAGATTTCTCCTGAATTAAGAACTTTTTTCGGGTAATCAAACTCAAGTAATTTGCAACTTAACGGTGTTATGTCCTTCCAGCTGTGTTTGGGTAATCCTAATACAATTATGCCGCAGGTTGGAATATGATTAACTTGATTTCCAAGTAGTAGATTGGACAGACTGGTAATTGACGGATTATGAAAAATGTATGCTACCGAATCTATTTCATCTTTGTTTTCCTTTAATAATTCAAAAATAAATTCTGTGCTTTTTTCGTAAAGAGATGTCTTTAGGCAAAAGTCATTTTTCCACCAGTGGGTTTTCATATACTCTGCAGTTTCAACTGCTCTTTTTGCAGGAGAACAAAAGATTTTCATTGGTGCAGCCCATTTTTTTGCGGCTCTTTTCGCGAGCATAGGAGCATTCCTTCGACCCCTCTCGTTAAGCGGTCTTTCCAAATCGTTACAAGTTGAATCCTTCCAAGAAGATTTTGCATGTCTGATTAGAAAAATCTTTTTCATTTTTGTTTACCATTTGATTTGTAATATGCAGATTAGAGAGTCAATGAAGTTTATTGAATGTTTATTGGTCTTCTTTTTCTTTTTTCTTTGTGGATGCGGTTTTGATTCAGGCACAGATGAAAATTCTGGAGTAGCTTCTGATGATTCTATCCTTGAGGATGAATTGACAGAATCTACTGGCAGTCCCCGCTTCGAGTCAAAAGACCGAAAGGAAGAGCA
>MDTG01172311.1_pt1 | contig 11248 bp, 6 predicted proteins | sample 811421 | NCBI WGS metagenome assembly MDTG01 (sample SAMN05326645, study PRJNA326480) | marine metagenome | isolation source: seawater | place: Pacific Ocean: South East | collected 2011
AAATACCATTTTCTGTATCTCGGCCCTTGTTGCCTGCTCCTGGTGATTTCGAGTGCCTACTAGCTTCCTGCGTAAAGAGCATATATTCGGCCAATTTTGAATTACTAGTGAAAGAGTCTGCAATTTCTGAAGCTTCATCAATTTCAAGCACACCTCTGTTAATTTTTTTCCTTATCTCACGAGAAGTAAAAGTTAGCATCTTATAGTTAACATCCTCTACCATGGGCGCCTGGCGATGAAGGTCCAAACTAACATCGAGAATTTCATGACAGAAATTTAAAAAACCTGACATATCATAAAAGCCAGTGTCCTGTTTTATTACATCTTTCCAGATTTTTGTATAAAGGTTATCCAAAGAAATGGGGACGTCCGCAATGTTTAAGTCTATAAAAGGACCATCGGAATCAGTCTCCTTCTTTCTCTTGACTTTTATATCACACATCATGATGTTTATCAGTGCCAAATCTTCTTTTGCTGTTATAATCTTTTCTATAGCCTCGTCAAGTTTGTCGCTTTCATCTTCTTTTAGATTTTTTTCCTTCCGCTCTTTATTAGTCTTTATTGCCTCATCAAGATCTTTGCCAAGCTTTTTAAAATAAGAGTCAACAAAATCCCCAAAAGTTATGTAATTTATTGTATGTTCTTTAAAGACGCCAAAGAACCTATCTAGCTCAGGCTTCTGGTCAACTTGATCTTGTGCATCCTGTTCATCACCATCATCGCGGGGCTTTGCTGTAAAATAATTACCATCAAAAGTAACGGAATAGATCTTATCTCTATTGTATAAATCGCTAATTAGCTGAGAAAATGGTAACATGTTGTCAACCTCTTTTCCTGTTTCATCCTCCTCTGATTTTTCATTTTCTTTCTTTTTCTCATCAGACGGGCTAAATATCTTTTTTATATTTCCTGCTGTTTGCTTGTGCCTAGAAGCTCTTCTGGCATTACCAGCCTTAGTCTTGCCACTGGCCATAAAATCAAAATTGCTATTACCCTTCACAGTCTCCAAATAACCTGTGTAGTTTATGGATACTTCTGCTGCTCCATCTTGGCTAATAGTTAGATCATGTCCGGAATAATATAGATTCATTACTTGTTTATTCTGCTCTATAGTCGTTATCTCTTCACTACTAAACATTTCATAATTCCGAGGCACTGAATAGCCCAGTGTCGCCATAATCTTGCAGCTTTGTCCCGATGTCAATGCGCCTGATTCCATAGACTTATTCATACCGAGCACTCTTGTGCTTTTACCTCCCGCTCTTATGGTAAACAAGTCTGCTAAGCGTGCATAGCCAGGTTTTTGGTCAAAAAAGACCGAAATGTTGTCTACCTTTACTTTAAGTGATGCATTCATAAATTTCCTAGTCACCTGATAGGGGTTTATACCTGCTAGAGAATATTGAAAAGATTGAATGACTGCTGCGCCGGCGGAGAAACTTGAATTACCTAAGTTTAACAACCCGTCTTTGTCCAAATCAAATTCGGACGCGACAGGAAAGTAAAATGGAATATTCTTTCTTTGTGACTCATCTGCTCTGTAAAGCCTCAACTCAGGCACCAGTGCGGAAATTTTATGGTTTTCTAAGTTCAATAAGTTATCATCTACTAAGTTTGGTTTAGCCGTAACTATTCTTGAAACGACCGTTTCAGGCTGATAGGAACCTTTTAATTTTACAACTTTATTATATTCATTTCCGTTTTCTCCCAAGCTGCTTTTTTTTAACTCTTCTTTTGAAGAGCCATAGGCATACTGATAAACAAGAAACGCCTGTGGAAAGAAAATTGGTTGTTTTTCTTTAGTTTTCTTAGTCATGTCCGTAAATTATCTCTCCATATTTGCCTGCAAGATAACTTCGTCTGGAGGGAATGGAATTCTTATTTTGTCGCCGATCTTGCAATGAAAATCTGTTGGCTTAGCATTGAACCAAGCTAAAACCCACCACATCCTTGCATCTCCATAGTGCTCATGAGCGAGTTTACTTAGTCTGTCTCCAACTGAAAAAATGTGCGTAACATATTCTATGTCTTCTAAAAATTCTTCCGAGACTGGGTCTCCAAAATAAACTGGTGCGAGATGGTCCACCTTAGTGGCACCAGTCTTGTTTAAAAAATCCTTTATAACATCCGTGTCGTTTGCTAATTTTGTCCCTGTTTTGTTCCACTGTGTCATAGGTTATCTCCTTAACTAATTTCTTTAATAGTTCCCGGCAAGCGAACCTTTTTTCTCGAAGCCTCTTGATTATACGGGAAAGTCTCTTCCAAAAACTCACCGGACATGTCTGACCCAAGCGGCTCTTCGTGCATGGGTTCAAAAGTGAAAGATGCTGCATATTTTATTGGAATCATTTCATTCTGCTCGTCTAAAAAATGCCCTGCAGCAAAGTCAGGTGTGAAAGAGATGCCGTTAATACACCCAAGTAAACCACCTTGACCTTTAAGTGATCTTATATAATTGGCGTATTTTATCCTGAGAAGCGGAGCAGCTTTTATTGTTCTAGAATTGTTTTCTTTCCCAACTGGGTCACTAAACACAGGATAAAGCATCTTTATTAGTCTACCATAGTTTTGGAAATTTTCAACAGCTTTCTCTTTGCTGGGTGCTAAAATATCAAATCCTACATTTATTTGCCTAGTAGTAGATGTGTAGTGTTTTATAGGGTCGGTCCTACCGAATAAGGTCTCTCCGGACCAGCCAACATTAAAACTATCACTAAACTGTGTTATAAACGCTGGAAAACTAACCTCATCTCCTGTAGCTATGGAAGTAAAAGTTATTATCTGTCCAGACCTTCTCGCTATTTCATCAAAAAATGGCATTCCTTATCCTCCTTTGTTACTGTACCAAATTGCCCATAGCGTCCTCGAAGAGTGTCGCTAATTTTTTGTCACCAAAGTAAAGATTATAAACTTTTCTTCCCGATGCTGGTGATGTTCCTGTGCTGGGTCCCGAGAATGAAGGAGCTTTTGCAGGAATTGCACTGCTTAGATTCATCATGCCCTTCTCTTTCTCTTCTAGATCACCTGCATCAATACCTGCGGCGGTCATAATCTCACCAGCCTTATTCTTGATAAACCCTTCATCAGCCGCTTCGCTAGCCGGAAAATCAAATTTCTTGCCTGTATCTCCTCTAAGGAAATTTGCAACCTTGTTTGGTATACCAAATTTGCTATAAGTCTCATGGTTACGCAAGTATTGAACAACTGCAGTGTCGAAAACTGATAGGGTTCCTTTTTCGCGTCGGAAAGACTGAAGTTTCGCTCTCGCCTCCGCTCTAGCTGCGCTAGCGGTTTCGCCACCTTCCAAGACTCTAGCGCCTAACTCTTCAACATTAAGACCAGCGCCGGCGAATTCATCTTGAGAAAAAGACTGCAATAGTTTTCTAAATTCTGGAGACTGGCCAGCGGCGCGCTGGGCTTGCAGGGACCCCATTAACCCAATCTCTCTGAACAGCCCAACCTGTCCAATCATTTGCTCTGCAGCGGTACCGCCGGGGCCCGACATTCCTCCCAGGGCGGAGCCCCTGGTTCGAATAGCGACTTCATCTAACGGATCCAAAAGACCCAAAATCCTATCTCGAAAATCTTCTAGTGCCTGGGCTGAATCTTTTGATGCCTTTACAAATTCTTGGCCTGCTCCAGCTTCGCCTCCGATGGATCCACGACCCTCGAAAGCTTCTTTTGTTGCTTCTGCCATTTGACCTTTTACACCACCGGTTTGCAAAAATCTTCTTGTGTCATCTAATCCCATTCCCAGAACCTCTTGGACGGATTGCATTGCAAATTTGCCCTGAACTCCTCCCGCCAGTGCTTGGCCGGCGACGCCTTCTTCCATAAGTGCTGAACGGATTGACGTCATTCTATCTTCTTCCGACATCATTAGTAGCTCTGTCGCGCTAAATCTATTTTTGCCCATTAGAGAGTTTAATTTTGCCGCCATCTGAGAGGCTCCAGAAATAGTGTCCATTGGGCGGCCAAATTTACCCATTAAATTATCTATGGAAACGCCAGTTTCGTTTGATAATTGCTGAATTTTTACAAATTGATTTTTAATTTCATTGAAATTATAAGCAAGAGATTTAGAAACGGATTGAAAGTTCCTTGACATCTGTTCTGGCAACATTCCTACCTGATTTGAAAGTTCCACTATAGAAGAGTTCAGGCTCTTAACTTCATCTGCGCCGGCGCCCATCGAATAAATAGCAAAGTCCATATTCTCTTTAAAAGAACCATAGCTTAGGCCAAGTTGCCCTAAGACTGCTGCTTGCTTCGATAACTCTCCGGCAAGGTTTGCCGCACCATCCTTTGTGGCTTCAGCCAATTGTTGAAAGTTTTTAAACTCTTTTGCCAAAAATGAAAATGCATCTGCGCCTGCTTTAGAGTTTGCAAACATCCTGTCCATTTCTTTTATAGAAGAAGTAAGGCCATCCATTAAGGGACCTCCTTTGACAAAGAAAGCACCGGACTCTGACAAATTTTTAAGAGTCGACTCTGAAACTTTAAATTGATTATTCAGGGCCTTATAAAGTTCTGTTATTGTTCCAACTTCTTGAGCATTCATACCGCCGGCAAAAGAACTGGGTTCAGAACCTGACCTTTTCTCTTTGAGTTGTTTTTTAACTTTTTCAAGCTCTGCTTTAAGCCTCTTGATTTCTTTTTCCATCTCTTTTGGAGTCATGCGGAGCGTCTCCTTTTTAAAGCTCTACAGTAAATAGGGCTAAATAATTTTATTTATCATCAGGAGGAGTTACGTACTTTAATGTTCTCTCAATAAACCAGCTCCTTAATCTAATTGGCAGATTATAAGCTTCTGTAAAAGAAAAATTACCTTCTTTCATTAGGAAAAATATCTCTTCGTAAGTGACCTTTTCAATATATTGATTTGTCAGGGCGAAAAAAGGCCCATGAAGCGGGCACCTCCTTTCGGTTGATCGCACCACACGATTGGCAAGTTACTTCTTGCATTGTAGAGATTTTTGGTCTAAAATCTAGATACATCTCTTTTAAATAAAGGGCGTCCATAGCAGGCATACTGTCAATCAAAGTTCTGATGAGGCTGTCGTCTGAAATTCCTTCTAGCGCCACTATACTAGCTCTTAAAAATGAGGTTGTTCTATTAAATTCAAGTCCCAGTTCCTCTTTCTTGTTTTTTTCTTTCTCTATTGCTTCCATGTCTGCTGCTGTGACCATTCTGGCTTTAACTTTCATCTTTAATGTTGGCAACGTCATCTCAATTGTGTCCTCAGCTGAGTCGTAAACTACTTTTCCCTCATTTGGCACTATAATTTCTTGCTTTGACAGATCAAATTCAAAATTAGCGACAGTAGAACAGCCTAGGCAAAACTCAGGCGATGTAAAAGTGTTACCATAACCCGTCATGCGGGCACTCAACAAGATAGCTGTTAAGTCTTGCTCGCAAAATAAGTTTGCATCGACCTGCGGTTTCACCAAAATGCTTTGTATGATTCTGATTAACATTTCTTTTGAATTTTCTCCGCTAATTGAAGATAAAATATCTTCTTCTTTTGCGGTCATGTGTTTTACTTCAACTTCAGCTACTTCATATAGTGGACTAGACTTTGGATAATATAATCCAGCTGTAGGTAATTTCACTGTTTCAGTAGAAGCCACAAAGGAAAGCTTTGAGAGAATGTTTTCTCTCAAAGAATCTTTACTTTGCTGCGGGTTTTCAGATTTAGGGCTGTTTTGTTTTTGAAACTTTCTAGAGTTTCGAGTCATAGAATCTCTCTTTCTTTAAATGGTTGTTAAATATCGGGCATTTCTGTCCATGGGCTAGCTCTACCATTACGACCAAGACCTTGATCATTTAGCTCTGCCCAATCATATGTTATTCCTATTGTTATGTTTAAAATAGCATCGTTCTCGTAGCTTAAATCACCAAAACTAACCGAAGTAATCAAAGGGTTGTTTAAGTTCCACTTCTCTATAACGTCAGTTGCGCCGCCCGGGCCGAGCTGGTCTATTTGGATTCTGGGCCCCAAAGAGTCAACCATATCTTTCTTGCTTATTGTCCTTTTGCCTTCGTCGTTAATATTGACTTGGTCAGGAATGACATATCCCGCTTTTGCCAAGATGTTATATAAGCTTTGTGCAGAATCTGGCTGAACTGGATCCACAATTGTGATGTTTATTGGCTGCCAAGTAACCTTCCCAGGAAAGTTGAACTGATGCTGTAAAAAGTTATGCTGTGTTGTTGTAATTTGGAAGCTTGGCTTTGTTACTGCTTTGGCAACAAATTGAGGCATTCCGTTAAAGTGAAGGAGCCATTTAAATGATCTTTTTGGCTCCACTTTTTTCATATCCCAGAAGTTAGACATATTTTAAAATCTCCTAAATTAAGTAGTTCTAAAGAAACTTTTTCGTTAATCGTCGAAAGAAGCTCCGGTATTAGTTATAACAAAATCAACTGCAATAAACTCAATAGATCTTGCCGGCTTTAGAAGAATTTTTGCATACATTACATTTCTATCTACAAGATCAGGTGTTGTGGTCGTCTCATCCAAGATAACCCTAAAGTCAGATAATCCAAAACGAGTTCTTACGCTCTTTAGGAATTCGACTGCTCTATTTGAGAATCGAGTCCAAGTAGCTTGCACGTTCTGCTCAAATAAAAGTGTGTTAGAAATTCTAGAAATCTCTTTCTTTACAAAGATAAGCAAACGTCGAACGTTAATCCTATCCAACGCAGACTGATCTGCTTGTAAAGTCTTTTGTCCAAAAATGATCAAGCCCTCTGAAACAAACTGAGCTACAGGGTTGATGTTTGCCGCATAGAGAGTGTCTCTATCTTTTGACAATAACTGCTCAGATGCTTGAAGGACAGGCAATCCGGCGTTTCCACCGTTAAGGCCACCGCGGTTAAATCCTGCAGGTGCAAACCACACTTCGTCTCTTTGTTCGGTATAAGCCATAACACCTAGGGCAACAACCGATGGTGGTACCCAAACGTCTCTATCAAAATAATCGTCTCTTATCTTGACCCATGGGTAATAAGTGGCCCCGTAAGAAGAATTGATTTGGCGCGCAACAAGGTTCTTGGCCGAAACTTCCGGAGTAACATTATCAACTCTATCCTTGAAACTTGTACATTTCTCTTGAGAGGGAGGTACATAAACGTTTGGTAAATCAATAATGGCTAAAGAATCTGCCCTGGATTCGCATGTTCTTACAAGTTTCGTGGTAAGTGAAGTGTTCGTAATCCCAGGCATTGCAGCCAAGTTATGCTCAACAAACTCTGGATCTCTAATTAGCTCAATTGCTCGATCAATTGAAGCATAAGCATAAGAATTTGCAGTGGTTGCGCTGGATCCGACGACGCGCATGTTAAAAGGATTTGCTTCCGTAACATCAACTCCATCATTGCCTCCAGCCAAAGGAACATGAAAGCCATCCACAATGTCAAGCAATGTTCTAATCTCAACTGTTCCACCATCTGCGAGAGCACTCCAAGAAGTTCCTGCTACTCTTGATCCTGTCGAGAAAACAGCAGATTGAACATCACCTGGACCCGAGATTTGCGCTGAGGTTGAGCCTGGTCTTGGGTTCAAAATTACATCATCTAAACTAAATTTAAAAGAGACCTGTGAGTCAGTAGTTGGATTACCGGACTTTTGATCATCTATCAGAGTTCCATAATCGGACATTGCTCTTAAGTAATCTATATATCCCCTATTTACGGTTCTGCTGGGTGACCCGGAGGAGCTTACATAACTTTGCTCGTAAGGAGTTGCTCCAAACATGTATCCCCCAGTTGAACCTTCTTTAGTAGATGCAGTCACAACATAAGGAAGAGTTGGCCATCGAAGTTCGATTCTGCCAGAAGCGGCGCCGCTCAAATTAATAGCTCCAGAAGATGTCATCCATGTTGATCCAAAATCAGCTTGACCTGTTATCGGAGCGGCAGCAAGAGCTACAGTCTTTGGAACTATAGGCCCATAAAAACCAAACGGCACTTCGCCCTTATGTTCTAGCCGACCCTCGTCTACTTCGGGGTCCATTTCCACTCTTATAAATTCTGAAGCGTTCACATGGTTTCCATATGTTCTGTTTCTCTTTTCTATTCTGTCCCACTCCATGTAAACGTCACCTATCTTTCTTGCAACGTAATCTGGAGAATTAGGATCTAAATTACAGTTAGTGAATGTTTCCACAACATCAACCTTAGATGGTAAAACTTGCTTAACAACCACATCAAATTTTCCAAACTTATCTCTAGCACCATCTCTTGCTGGACGGATCTTTTCTATAGAAATTATAAGATCTCTACTTGCGTCCATGCCTTCGTGAAGAGCGATCATCCTAAAAAGCTTTTGTTGGTTTCCTGGATTATATGAAGCATTTGGACTGCTAGAGTCATTTGCAAAAATCCATCCGCTTCTTGCTGCGGTAAGTTGGTGGCCAGTGCTTTGAAAGTCCTCCATTAAATCTGTGAGTCTCGCAGCGAAAGCGACTACATTGGACGATCCACTAACTGATGCTAGTCTTTTGTAGGTCTCTTCAAATGTTTCTCCCAACCAATAGTGATGAGATAAAGTTCCACTCACTATTCTGGAAATATTTAAATTTGTCTTTGCTGGACTTGTGTTGAAATTCTTTCTGATGTCTGCGAATGCGAACTCAACATCTTTTGTGCCGGCCGATGAAGACAAGACCACCGTGAATTTTGAATTACTTTGAACTACCGATCTATTAATAAATGCGACGTCGGTGGCAGCGGCGGGTGTTTCGGGTCCACTAGAGGTAGCCCCTCTCAGTTTAATTCCAAACTTATCCTCGGTGCCATAAAAAATAGCCCCCAAGGTAACCTCGTGGAACGATTTCATGAGTGTATCATTGCCATTTTCGTCGGTTGCCGGGCTCGATGCTGAGAATTGAGGTAGCAAAAACATGCCCCAAGCGTTCTCGACATCCCAGCCGGCGGCGCCGTTTGTAGCATCGGCGTCGTCGCCTTCAACTCCCGCGAGTCGGACGACCGTTACTGGTGAGTCGATGTCTGCTGACAAATAAGCCTTTGCCGCATAAGGAAGATAAGATTCAGCTAAATTACCTGGACCGTCTCTCCAAGGGTCTTCTCCTTGGTTTCCTGGCATTGGTGCGCCAAAAACTCTTTCGAATTCTGCAAAATCATGAACCCTATAAGGTTTCATTGCTGGCCCCTTACGGGTTCTGCCAATAATTACTGGGCCGATGCCTTCAGGGGCCCTTGGGATTTGTGAGTTATCGATTTCTTTGAGAAATACTCCTGGTGAAACGAATCTAAACTTTCTAGATGCCATGTTAAAATCTCCTTTGCGGATCAAGATAAATGTTATTTTACTTAATAAATAGTTTTTCCTTTCGGCAATGGAAATAAGAAAAGGAAAAGCCCGGTAAAAACCGGGCTTGAGGCGGGGAGCTTCTTAGGTAAAAAAGCTTTATTTCTTGATGTACTTGAGGACCACAACGTCGTCTTCGTCAACACCTGCAACTAGTTGAACCTTGCGAGGAGTGGTGTCTATTACATACTCGTAGTCAAAAATTCCTGCGCCGGCAGAACCAGATCTTGTCTGCAACATACCGTTCAAGAACACCTGAAGTGAATCATCTAATGGAATTTCCGAAAGTGATGCAGTAATGTTAGAAGCTAAGGTCTCGTGGCCATCGGTGGCAGCGGTTCCACTATGGTAAGTGTGCATGAAGACTTGCTCTACATACTTAATGCTCATGCGACCATCTGAATCTACCTGAATACCAGTAGAAGAACCAGTGTTTGCAAGGAAGTGACCTACGTGAGCCATTGTAATTTCCTTAGCAACACCTGATGCGTCTGCGTCTTGGATAATGAACTTATCACCAGATGCAGCTGCGGTACCGCCAGTTGCGGTAAGGTCAGCAAGAGCTGAGAACGTCACTGAAGCGCCAGCTACTGTTAAGCCAGAGTCCATCTCTACGTTACCATTGATATCAACAGTTGTCGCATTGATCTCGATCTCAGTATCAGATACAAGATCAAGTACTCCGTCTGCAGACTGGTGGATGTATGTCCCTGCGTCACCGAACTGAAGCTGATTGGTGGAGTTCAAAAGAAGACCAGTTTCGTGAACGTGAGTCAATTTAACTTCTGAGTCCTGGCCAAAGTTAAGCACGGCTTCGTCGCTCTTCAAGAATACATCGTCTGCGAAGTTAGCGTCTCCGCCGATGCCAACACCACCGTATACAATCAAAGCACCAGTGCCGGTTGATGTAGATTCGGTTGAATTGGTTATAGTTGTAGCACCCGCGATTTGAGCATCGTTTCCTACAAAAAGCTTCGCGCCAATGCCAACACCACCACCGACGACGAGAGCACCAGTGGATGTGCTTGATGCGTCAGCAGTTGCTGAAACAGTAACCGCACCTCCACTTGAGATCGCAATAGCGTTAGTGTCGGATACAGAACCGATATTACCACCATCTGGGATAATGATACCACCACCAACAGTGAGACCGCCACTCATTGCAAGAATTGCACCTGCACCGTGGACTGTTCCAGCAGTGTAGTGAAGGCCTGGATCAAAGTGAAGCGCTGAGGCTGCCGCGGCACCAGATAAAAATGGAACAAAGAACTTCCTTGGGTTTGTGTCATAGTCATCAACTTCAGATGAAGCTGCTCCTACATTTGTCAATCCCTGACCGTTACCAACAAACAAGCTAGCTGATAGTTCTCCTGTAACCTTAGCATCAGAGCTGACTTGAAGTCCTGCTGATGAACTTATTGTAGTAAATGAAGCAGCTGCAGCGGTTGACCCACCAATAACAACGTTATCAGCTGTACCACCGTTGATGTCAGCAGTGTCTGCGACTAGTGAGTCGATGTTTGCGGTACCGTCTAAGTAAAGGTCCTTGAACTCTGCACCAGATGCGCCGAGGTCGATGTCGTTGTCTGTTTCTGGTCGAAGAACACCGTCTTGTAATCTGACTTGAGTTGTTCCGCCAATGTTGAAATCAAGAGCAGTATTACTATGGTCGTAAAGAACCGAGGCAACAGTGTCGTCACCGTTGGAGTCACTACCAATTTGCAAACCACCTCCGTCGACTGCAGCCGAGGCTGAACCAGAGCCAGCAAGAATCTTCTTGTCTACAACTTCAAGAGTTGTTTCTGTTTGGGTTACCGAATTAATGTTATAAACGTCAAGATTATCGATTCTAGCGTGAGAAGCGGAAAGCGCGTGAAAGCTGGCTAAAGTACCAGAGACACTTGCAACATTTG
>MDTG01271937.1_pt1 | contig 11248 bp, 10 predicted proteins | sample 811421 | NCBI WGS metagenome assembly MDTG01 (sample SAMN05326645, study PRJNA326480) | marine metagenome | isolation source: seawater | place: Pacific Ocean: South East | collected 2011
AATGGGATTCGAACCCATGAAAGAGTTGCCCCTTTACACGCTTTCCAAGCGTGCGCCTTCAACCACTCGGCCACCTCTCCCTCTTAAATCTTATTTTTTTTTAATATATTTTTTAATTTTAAAAGATTTAATGATGAGTTATTTGGAATACTGAAGTCTGTTTTTTTTAAATATCTTCTTTTTATGTCTTTATTATCTTTTCTCACAAAATCGTAAATATTTTGTGATTTGCCACCTATATTAATAACACCTTTCACATTAAGTAGTTTAAATAAAATTTTTGCTGCATCTTCATGATACACGAAACTTGTTTTAACATTAGCAAAAGCCGCTTTGTGAATAAAAGGTTTTTCAGTCATACAAGCCCTAATAATCAAAGAATTTTTATATAACTTTACTGAAGCTTCCCCTCCAAGCTTTGACCAAGCATAATTATTAACAGGAAATATTGGATCTGTTTCTTTGTAATTTCCCTTTTTTCCCTCATAAATATAATGTGTAGAAAAATATATCAATTTTATATTATTTTCGTAACAAGCTTTTGTAATATTTGCAGTTCCGATAATATTTAAATCTATACTTTTTGTTATAAACTTTTCATGAATATCCATAGGTCTTGATAAACCTGCTAAATGTATCAAAATTTTTGGTTTAGTTTTTTTTAAATATTTTTTAATTTTATTTTCATTCAAAATATTTAACTCTTTTTTTGATGGGAAAAAAATCTTATGTTTGGTATTTAAATTCTTTAGAATTGAACCAAATCTTCCAGAACCACCAGTTACAACTATCCTTTTTTTCATAAATTATTCAAAAAATTTTAAATTTTTTTCATTTTTATCTTTATTTGATAATATTGGTTTTTTAATTGGCCACTTAATATTTATTGTTTTATCATTCCAACTTAAAGTCTTTTCACTTGATTTATCTCTATAATTTGTACAAGCATAATTAATTGTGCATTCATCACTTAAACACAAAAAGCCATGAGCAAAACCTTCTGGGATATATAATGAAAAATCTGATTCTTGAGAAATTATTATAGAAAAGTATTTACCAAAACTTTTTGATTTTTTTCTTAAATCGACCGCTACATCAAATATTTTACCACTTGTAACTGTAATTATTTTTGCTTGTGTTTTTTTTGATTGAATATGAAGTCCTCTTAAAACACCTTTTTTTGAATAAGACATCACATTAAATGGAAATCTTTTTTTAATTAATTTTTCCTTATAAACTTCTTTAAAAAAACCTCTTTTATCATAAAAAATTTTAGTTTTTATTATCTTTAGTCCATTTATTTTAAGGTTTTTAATTTTCATCTTTTTTCTGTATTAATAAATTTATAAGGCCATTCAATATAATTTGAATACTTTTTAAACCAAAATGAAAGATATCTTTCAGCTAGATAAGCATACAATCTTGTTGTATCGTAACCTTTCAAATCCTTAAATCCAAAAACAGTCTCACATTTTTTTAACCATGTAAACAGATCATAAAACCATTGATCTAAAATTTCAGGTTTTGCAACACACATTATATGAGGATTAAAAGAATTATTTTTTTTTACATAATTTCGAAATTCTTCTTTATCTTCCTTCTTCATCAAATCAATCGCTTTTTCCAAATTTCCATATCCATGGAATAAATCAAAATGTAGTTCAATATTATATTCTTTATTTGAAAATAAAATATTGGGTGAGGCAATAACATTTTTCCAACCTCTTTTTAAAATTTTCGATAATTTTGGTCTACCAAGAACAATTTTTTTACATATTACGGCATCAAAATTTTTCCACTCATTGGGGATAGATCTTAGAAGTTTTTTTTTTGATTTTTTATCTTGTAGCCAGAATCTTCTTTTTTGGCAAAAACCTATCCGTGAAACATTTTTTTTCTTTATCAACAAGTTTTTCCAAAACCAATAATGAAAAGTTAATTCAGAATAATATTTCTCTTTATGAAAGATATTTTTTTTTTTATTACATTGTATGTATTTTTTAGGAAAGTTATTTTTTCCAACTGCAGCTAAATTATATCCGGTATTTTCTAAAAATTTTATTGCCTTATCAGTTACACAGTATATCTCTAAATTCCTCATTTTTTCTTAATTATCGCAATTTCGTTTGAATTACCTTTAAATATCGAAATAGAATCAATATTTTCAATTAAATATTTTTTTTGCTCATCACTTACAAGTCTACTTTCGAAATTTTCACCAGAGTTTATTTTATGCAATATATCCCTCAATGTTGGCTTTTCTTTGTTAATATTCATATCAAGTCTTGTGTCTGGAAAGTCCAATTCTTCTGTTATAAAAATTCCACCTGATTTTATAATGGGGAATAACATAAAAAGACTTATTATTTGATCTTTAAATGAATGAGAGGCATCTTCTATGATTATTTCAAACTGGCAGTTTAAACTCAAGATTGATTTCTGTATAGATTTTTCCGAAGAAGAGTCTACAAAAAAATTTTTTATTCGATCAGATTTATATTTAAATAAATCTGGAAAAATATCTGCAGAATAAATTTCTGCATTTCTAAGATAAAAGAATAATGCTGCAGCTGCATTACCATAAAAAGATCCAATTTCCATTATTGATATTTTTTTTTCTTTAAATCTTTTGAAATAATCTTCATAAAATTTTGCATAATCATGGCCTTTTATTTTATCAGATAATTTTTTTTTAATAGGTTGTGCATATTGATTTATAAAACTTTTACCTTTATCACTATTAAAATATTCAAATAAATAATCTAAATTTTTACTAAACAAAAAATTTTTTTTAATCGCCAAATCATCTAAATTAATTTTTTTTTCCATAAAAGGAATATTCATCAAATATCTAAAAGGAATTATTATTAATAAGTACAATTTTAAAATAAAATTTGCTTTAACAACTCTATGTTTGTAAAAAATTTTATAATATGTTTGAATTTTCATAAATTTTTAGATTCCTTTTAAATAATTATTCAAAATTTTTGTATTAATTAGTATATCTCCATTTTTGTCTTTATCTTCAATATACTCAGTAGAATAAAGTTTATAATTCAAATTATTAATTTCGGAAATCCTTTCATAAACTTTATTTTGATAACCATAACCAGGTTTTGATGGTCTAATTTCAATTACATTACAATTTTTTTCACAAAAAGATAAGTTTGCTAACCCAGCACCATGTGCACTTACAATTATTTTTGCTTTTTTAAACAAATTAATTTGTTGTTTAAAACTTAAATTTTCAGTTTTAATTATCTCAAAATCTTTCTTTTTCAAAAAATCTTTTACTTCACTATGATTGATTATTTGACAATGGTTAAAAGATGATCCAGACCTATCTATAAAAATTTTACCGTTAGAATTAATTTCATCCGACTTATCTAAAAAAGTATCTCTTATCCATTCGATAATCCATTTTGGAACAAATTGAGCTTGATCTAATATGTAGCCTTGAAAATATGAGGGATGATGAGTAGCTATGAGTTCTTTACATTCTAAATGTCTAAATTTATCTGAGTCTATTAATTTTACATTTTGAAGACCTAACAAATTAAGTGAAGATTTTTGATAATCTTTTACTTTGTTAAGATAAATATATTCTAAATCTTCAAATTTAAAAAATTCTTTATATAGTCGAAACTTTGGCAACATATCTAATAACCAATGTGAATAATTATTATGACCACTTGCACCTTGAGCTAAATTTAGAACACGCCCATCAATTTTTTTTTTTAATCTTGGAGTTCCTATTTTTAAACAGATATTAAAATTAACTGTTTTAAGCTCACCATCAATTTGTTGATAAGAGGGACCATTAATTATTTGATTTTTAGAAATAATCGCAACATTTTGTACATTGTCGTTATAAATTCTACCATTTGAAATTTGATAAACTTCATAAGTTTTATCAAAAAAAGTTTTGATTTTTTTGTTTTTTATCTCAAATATCTTAATGAAATTTTTAAGCTTAAGTTCATCCGAATAATAAATACTTCCATAAATGAATTTAAAAATTTTTTGAATAATCAATTTAATTAAATTTTGAAAATATTTTTTTGTCTTTAAGTAAAACATGTATTTATAGGATAATTTATTTATATCTAAAAAAGATTATTATTGATAATAATATTTACAAAACATATGAAAAATATTGCCTTTCTTGTTTCTGGAAACATTCGAATTTATGAAAAAAATTTAATTTTTTTAAAATCTTTAGAGGATGAATTAGAAGACTATAATTTTTTTTTTATTTGTTCTGTTTGGGAGAATCAAGATACTTTGGAAGAATTTTCAAAAAAATATAATGTAAAATTTATCAATCAAATTAAAGAAAATAATTGGAAAAATAAGATTGAAAAAATAAAGTTTGTTACTGGTGGAGAAAATTTATCTTTTAAAATAGAAAATATTTTTCATATGTGGCACTCAATAACGGAAAATATTAAATTTCTAGATGAAATTGTAAAAAAAAATGAGTTTAAAATTGATTATGTTTGTAGATTTAGAACAGATATCATGAACATAAATAAAATTGAAAATCTAAAAAATGATATTCAGTTATTAAGAGACAGTGAATTTTTATTTTCTTCTAATCGTCATTATAGAGGAATAACAGATTTATTTTTTATAGCAAAGTTTGAAACATTTCTTAAATTAAAAGATATTTTTCTATATTTTGATGATTACATTAAAGCAAATAGAGTTTTTGATCCTGAATATTTTTTTTATTGTTTTATAAATGAAAATAATTTTAAAATCAAAATTGCTTATAAACTTAACATGGGTATTGTAAGAATAGAAGAGTCTAAACCAACAAAAAAGGTTTATATACCCTTAAGAGATAAAATTAATATGAAAATTGCCAGACGTAAAATTAAATTCATAAAAATGATCAATAATTTAAAGTATTTTTTAAAGTAAAAATTTTAAGTATAAATCTTTGTTTTCTAAAATATAATTTGGTAAATCTTTATCGAGCAAAACCTTAAATTTATGATCACGATTAAATAAATCTTTTTTTGATTCAATTCTTTTTTTAATTTCTTCAATGTTTGTAAATTCTGGTTTATTTAATTCACTATGGGCAAATGATTTTATTTTATCACTTATTGCTTCAGGAGACATTATGTAAGAAAAATGCCATCCACCTTCTTCTACAATATTCCATTTAATCTTATTAAATCTATAAAAGGGATAATTTTTTACTCTTTGATTTCTTAACCACTGAGGATTCTTCAAATATTTAAACTTGCACATTTTAGAACCAAACCAATCACTATCAGTATCATTTAATAAATTTAATTTGTAATAGATCATTTTTTGTTTAAAGGCTGTGTATTTCCTTTTCTCAACTAATATTTTGTCTAATTTTTCTAAATTTGGTATTTCGTCTACATCTGAGATTATAATATAGTCATCATTATTTACGTTATGTAAAGCTTCTAGTATTGCATTACGATGGAAATTTTCTCTCCCCCAGTCTGATAATCCTTTTGGAAAATCATCCAACTTTAAGTATTCAATTTTAGTTTTAAACTCAGAAAAATTGTTTATATTGAAATTATAATTTTTTTTTTGTTCTCCAGTATGACTTTGTTTTGCTTCAACAATTATGAACTTATCAACATATTTATTCAACAAATTTAACCTTAAATCTAAAATTAAATTTTCATTATGATAAAGAAAACAGTCAATAATTTTCATAATTAATCCTTATTAATTTTTAAAACTCCTATAAAAGCTTCTTGTGGTATTTCAACTCTTCCAAACTGTTTAGATCTTGCTTTACCTTTTTTTTGTTTCTCTAATAATTTTCTTTTTCTATCTGTTGCTCCCCCTCCATGAATTTTAGTAAGAACATCTTTTTTAAAACCTTTAATAGTTTCACGTGCAATAATTTTACCACCTATTGCAGCTTGAACTGGTATCATGAAATTATGTCTCGGTATTAAATCTTTAAGTTTTTCACAAACTTCTCTCCCAGTCTTTTGTGCGAAATCTTTATGTATCATCATAGCAAGAGCATCAACTGGTTCTCCATTTACTAAAATCCCAAGTTTGACTAAATTTCCTTCTCTATGTTCAATTATTTCATAATCAAAACTTGCATATCCACTTGTCATTGATTTAATTCTATCATTAAAATCAAAAACTACTTCATTCAAAGGAAGTTCATAGTTTAATACTGCCCTATTTCCTGAATATGATAAATTGGTTTGAACTCCTCTTTTATCTTGGCATAATTTGATTATTGACCCTAAATATTGATCTGGGGTTATTATAGTAGCTTTGATCCAAGGTTCTTCGATAAAACTAATTGAAGTTGGATCAGGCAGGTTTGATGGATTTTGTAAATCCATACTTTTACCGTCATTTAAGTTAACTTTATAAACTACACCGGGGGTAGTGGTTAATAAGTTGACGTCAAATTCCCGTTCCAATCTTTCTGTAATTATTTCTAGATGTAACAGACCTAAAAAACCACATCTAAAACCGAGACCTAAAGCTGATGACGATTCTGCCTCAAATGAAAAACTTGCATCGTTTAATTGTAGTTTAGCTAATCCATCTTTTAATTTTTGATATTCTGAGCTATCGACAGGAAATAAACCACAAAATACAACTGGTTTACTTGGTTTAAAGCCAGGTAAAGGATTTACTGCTGATTTAGAAGCATCACAAATTGTATCGCCAACCTTAGTTTCTGAAAGAATTTTTATTCCTGTTGTAATAAAACCTATTTCACCAGAATTTAACTCCTCAACATCTTTTGCTTTTGGAGTAAATACTCCTACTTTTTCAACAACATAATCCTGATTAGATGAAAGCATTTTAATTTTCATATTTTTTCTTATTTTTCCATTTATTATTCTTACCAATATTACAACACCAAGATAAGTATCGTACCAACTATCAACAAGTAAACATTTTAAATCTTGATTAATATCTCCTTTGGGACCAGGAAGTTGATTAATAATTTGCTCTAAAATTTCGTCTATACCTTCACCAGTTTTTCCAGAACATGGAACCGCATTCTCTGTATCAATTCCTATGACATCTTCTATCTGTTTTTTGGTTCTTTCTAAATCTGACGCAGGTAAATCAATTTTGTTTAAAACAGGAATTATTTCATGATTGATATCTAGTGCTTGATAAACATTAGCTAACGTTTGAGCTTCTACCCCCTGAGTACTATCAACAATTAATATAGACCCTTCACAAGCATACAAAGACCTGCTTACCTCATAACTAAAATCTACATGACCTGGTGTATCTATAATATTAAAAATATAATTTTTTCCGTCTTTTGATCTATAATTCAACTTTACTGTTTGTGCTTTAATCGTTATGCCTCTTTCTCTTTCAATATCCATTGAGTCTAAGACTTGGGCTTTCATTTCCCTTTCTGTCAGACCACCACATTTATGAATAATTCTATCTGCTATTGTTGATTTTCCGTGGTCAATATGGGCAATAATTGCAAAATTTCTTATATTATCAATAATGCTCATTTAAATTTTTATGATCGAATTTTTGCACCAGTTTTATTTTCTACTGTTTCAATAATTGATTTATTAATTATTTCTAAATCGGTATCAGTTAATGTTTTTTCAGATGACTGAATTGTTACATTTATTGCTATTGATTTTTGATTTTCAGGAATATTATCACCTTGATAAACGTCAAAAACTTTTATATTGCTAACCAAATTTTCATCCACACTAGAAATAGCATTTATCAAATCTTGAGCATTTACATTTTTATTTACTACAAACGCAAAATCACGTTCTGATTTTTGATAATCTGATTTAACAAATTTTTTCTTTTGATCATTTAATGTTTTTTTTGGTAATTTTAAATTGTCTATAAATATTTCAAAACCCACCAACGATTCTGTTTTTATATCTATCTTCTTTAAAATATTTGGGTGAATTTCACCAAAATATGCGGCTACTTGATCTCTTTCATTATTCAAAAATAATCTACCAGATTTACCAGGATGATAATAATCGGGTGTTTCACTATCTAAAAAAAATTTATTAGGGTCATAACCTGCTTCAACTAATGTTTGAAATACATCTCTTTTGACATCAAATACGTCAACATTTCTCTCTTTTTCAACCCAAGAAAGTCTTGATTTTTTGCCTGCTGATAAACCACAAACTATAGTGTCTTGTTCCCCTGGGTTTGTGCCATTAAAAATAGGACCAATTTCAAATATTGAAATGTCTTTAAATCCTCTATCAAGGTTTTTACTCATATACATAATTAAATTTGAAAATATTGAATTTCTTAAAACACCCAATTCTGAACTAATAGGATTTACAATCTTAATTTCTTTACCTTTACCTTTGAAATGATTGTTAAAATTTACATCTGTAAACGACCAGGTAATTGCTTCAAAATAACCTTTAGAGGCAATCGATCTTTGTAAAAAATGAAACAATTTCTGGGATTGGGTTAAAGTAGACTTAGTTCTTTCTTTAATTGGATCTATAATCTTTATCTTATCGTAACCACTTATTCTTACTAATTCCTCGATAATATCTACTTCTTGTAAAATATCAGGTCTCCATGATGGAGCTACTAATTTTAAATAATTTTTTTCTTTTTTAGATTCAAAACCAAGATTTTCTAAAATTTTTAACATTTCTTTAGTAGAAATTTTGAAACCAGATACTCTCTCAAATAAATTTGGATCAAATTTAATAATTTTAGTTTTATAAGTTTTGACTTTTTGAATATCCATCTTACTAATTTCACCACCACATATCTCTTTAATTAATAATGCTGCTTTATTTAATCCATCTTCGATAGATAATGGATCAATGCCTCTCTCAAATCTAAACTTTGCATCTGTATCAATATTAAGTTTTTTTGCGGTTTTTCTTATTGATCTTGGCTCAAAGTATGCTGATTCTAACAAAATATTTTTTGTATCTATTTCTGTACCTGACCTAATTCCTCCAATAATTCCTCCTAATCCTAAAACCCCCTTATGATCACTTATAACACACATGTCTTTTTCTAGTTTGTAATTTTTATTGTCTAAGGCTGTAAATTCTTCACCCTCTTTAGAATTTCTAACTATTATACCTTTTTCTATTTTGTCAAAATCATATGCATGTAAAGGACGATTAATATCAAGCATCACATAATTAGTAATGTCAACTATTGCTGAAATCGGTTTTTGTCCAACAGAAATTAATTTATCTTTTAACCACTTAGGACTTTCAGTATTTTTAACATTTGAAATCAAACAACTTCCAAAAGCTGTGCATCCCTGATTTTTTTCCTTATTAATTCTTATATTCAATGATTGTTTTATTTTAGATTTAATTTTTTTTTCTTTTATTTTTTTTAATTTTCCAAAACCAGATGCAACTAAATCTCTAGCTATTCCTTTGACACCAAGACAATCAGGCCTATTTGGGGTAATTGATAAATCAATTACAGTTGATTTAGATTTTATAAAATAATTCTTACCAACATTTTTTTCATAAGATTTTGATAGTTCAGTAATTCCATCACTTTCATCTGAAACATTTAATTCTGACTCTGAACAAAGCATTCCGTGTGAAGTAACGCCTCTTATCTTAGCTATCACTAATTTTGTATTGGTTTTTGGTATTATTGCACCTGGTGAGGCATATATTGTTATTAACCCTTCTTTTGCATTAGAAGCACCACATACAACTTTTTTTAAATCTTTCTCACCCACATCAACATCGCAAACTTTAAGTCGATCTGCATTTGGGTGTTTCTCTGTTTTGATAATTTTTGCTATCTTAAATAATTCATTGTCAGAAGACGAGTTTTCGATACCTTCCACCTCAAGTCCAATATTTGTTAATTGTTCTAAAAGATTTTTCTCTTTTAAATTTGTACTTAAATGATCTTTCAGCCAATCAAAGGTGATTTTCATCGACTTAAGCCTCTATAGTTTGTTGGCACATCTAAAGGATCAAATCCAAAATGATTTAACCATCTATAATCGCAGTCAAAAAAAGCTCTTAAATCGTTTATCCCATATTTTAGCATGGCTAGTCTATCAATTCCAATTCCAAACGCGTATCCTTGAAATTTAATTGGATCAACTTTTACGTTTTTTAAAACATTAGGATGAACCATTCCACATCCCAAAATTTCTAGCCATTTATCTCCTTCACCTATAATTATTTTTCCATCTTTCAATTCGTATCCAATATCAACTTCTGCTGATGGTTCTGTAAAAGGAAAATGGCTTGGTCTAAATCTCATTTTAATTTTCTCTATTTCAAAAAATTCTTTAATAAAATAATTTAAACAACCTTTTAAGTGACCCATATTTATATCTTTATCAATATGTAAACCTTCAACTTGATGAAACATTGGTGAGTGCGTTTGATCACTATCAGATCTATAGGTTCTTCCCGGTGCAATGATTTTAAAAGGTGGTTTATCTTTTAACATTGTTCTTATTTGAACAGGAGAAGTATGAGTTCTTAATAATGTTTCTTTTTTTGTATCAAGGTAAAATGTATCATGCATATCTCTTGCGGGGTGATCATCTGGAGTATTTAACGCTGTAAAATTATTATATTCGTTTTCAACATCTGGACCTTCTTCAACGCTAAAACCTATCTCAGAAAATATAGACGATATTTCATCGATAGTTTGTGATACTGGATGAATTTTACCTCTAACGAATGGTCTCTCTGGCAAAGTGATATCAATTTTTTCTTTTTCTAACTTTTCGTTAATTTCTGCATTTTCAATCTCATTTATTTTTAATTCAATTAAATTTTGTAACTCATCTTTGATAATATTAAGATCAGAGGCAAATCGTTTTCTTTCATCCTCAGCAATAGATCCTATTTTTTTGAATTGGGATGAGACCAATCCATTTTTTCCAAATAAATTAGATTTTATTTCATTAATTTCTGACAGGTTTAATTTCTTTTGAAGTTTTGTAAGAAATTCTTCTTTTAATTTTTTAAGATCAGACATCTTTACAGATTATTTCTTCAGAAAAATAAAACAATAGCGAAGATTAATTTAAAGCTGATTGTGCTTTTTGGACAATAGTTTTAAAGGCCTCTGGACTATCATAAGCAATTTCTGCTAGAATTTTTCTATCAATTTTAATTCCACATTTACTTAATCCATTTATAAACTTAGAATAAGTTAAACCTTCTGCTCTAACACCTGCATTTATTCTTTGTATCCATAAAGATTTAAAATCTCTTTTTTTATTTCTGCG
>MDTG01306295.1_pt1 | contig 11248 bp, 13 predicted proteins | sample 811421 | NCBI WGS metagenome assembly MDTG01 (sample SAMN05326645, study PRJNA326480) | marine metagenome | isolation source: seawater | place: Pacific Ocean: South East | collected 2011
TGCTTTTTTAATATCACTTTTACTTGGATTAGATTTTAATCCCAATATTTCATAATCATTTTTACTATTTAAAATTCTTTGGTCTTCTTCATTTATACATGTTTTATTATAACAAATTTTTGTTTTACAATCTTGATTTTTTTCACAATCTTCGTCTAATTTTTTAGACATATAAAAATAATATTATATAATATTTTAATATTTTTTATTTTTCCTGGTTTTATAATTCTTTCTTCTTTTCTTGGATTTTTTTAATTTACGCGATTTACGTTTTCCGCCTTTTGAAGCGTTATTTTGTTTGTTTTTAGATTGTAGTCTATTGCATGTCATTATTGAATTAATTTTATTTTCTTCGTCAGATCCACAAAGTTCCCTCTTATGGGTATTGTAATTCTTACCTTTACCATATTTATCATATACATAATCTTTTAATTTTTTTATAATTTTAATTGGTTGAATATATTCACTGGGTACACCTAATTGCATGTTTAAATCTGATATTAATTGTTCCTCGTTTTTATTCCCTTGTTTTATTTCTTTATAACTTTCTGTAAAAGTCCAATTATTTGAATTTTTTATTAAATATAATTGTTTTTTTTTATCATTATCTCCTACTTTATCTAATTTATTAGGAATATTATTTTTCATATCATAACCATATATTTCTTTAATATATTCTTGCATAACATTTGAATGTGTAACAACATGAACTGTATTATTAATAATTAATTTACTTGGATATCCATTATCATTATCATTATAATTTTCTATATCATTAAATAATTCCATAAATTTTTGTAAATTTCCATCTGATTTAAAATATCCAGATTCATCTTTTTTATCAACGTCATCATATTCAACATAGTAGTTTCCAGAGTTACTTAAATCGTCACCTAATTCTTTACATAATGATGTAACATCAACAACTTTACCATTTATAGTAAAAGTAAATTTTATAAATTTAGGGGTTTTTATATTAAAACCTTTAAATTGAGGCCAATGTAATATGATTTTTTTTCCATTTGAGTTAATCATTGATTCATGGTTGTTTTTTAACAATATTTCTAAAAAATTCTTGAATTTTGGTATAATTTTTTCAGGTGACTCATAAAAATTACCAGTTTTTAGGGTTGTTATGGTTATTTTTGGTACTTTAACTTCTTTAACAAATTCTTTTAAATGAGGTCCAATATAAAGATTCATTATTTGCCAATATGGATTTCCAATACCATATAATACAACTGCAGTTTCCCATGTTCTAATCAATGGAGAAACTAATATATATAAATGATTATGAACGGTATTTTGGTTAAATCTGTCAAAATTAAATTGTAATAGTTTGTTATCATCTTTATTATTAGAAATAACATCAGAATTTTTATGACGTAAATAATAGTCATCATCAATATTATAATAAGAATTACCATTAGGATTATTAGTTAATTGTAATAATGCATGATCTGTAATAGATGGTTCAAAGTCCTTTCCTGCTAGATTAGAGCCTAGTTCTACATTATTACAAGATAAAGCATGACGTGTAAATTGAAATTTTATTGGTTCAGTCATATTTATTAATATATAATTAATAAATATTATTTTCTATTTGTTTTGTTTCTTCTTTTCTTCCTTAATCTCTTTTTAGTTTTACCACCAAGGGTAAAAGGATTAATAATACTTCCATTAAGTGATGAATCTTTTTGTAATGCTATAATAAGGTCTTTTTGTCTTTCTTTATCTGTTTCTCCAAGTGTAACCAATATTTTAAAATCGTTTCCATAATTTTTCCATTTTTTATGTAATTTATTAGCCAATCTTTCTTTAGATTTTTCGTGTTCTTTTTTATTTTTTGGATTTATTCTTTTATATAATACTTTATTATACGATTCTATATCATTAAGTAGTTCTTGTGATACATCATCTTTAATAGTATAAATTGATTGTGAACGAGAACTCATATATAATTAATAAATATTTTATTTATACTCCAGTGGAACCAAATCCACCTGAACCACGACTTGTATCATTTAATTCATTAGGATGAACTATTTTTACATAAAAAGGTAATAATGTTGGATGACATATTTGAACTAATCGAATTCCCTTTTCAATTTTAAAATCATCTTGAAAACTACGAAAAGCTGCTATTAAATTACCCCTATATCCGGCATCGATTATTCCAACATGATTTGCTAACATAATAGGATATTTTGATAAACTGGAGCGCGGATATAATTGATACGCTAATCCATTGCAACCAGATGTCATTGTAGCTTTAACTCCTAAATCAACAAATGTTGTTTGAAATTGTTTTGTTTCACTGTCACATGGTATAAACAAATCAAAACCTGAATTTGGAAAAGGTACATTATTTACAGAATTATTATGTCTTTCAACTTGGCCTACATATGCTTCATAAAATGGATGGTCTTCAGTAACTGCTAAATTTAATTGAATTGAACTATTCATAATATAATATTTATAATATGAATATTTATATTGTTTTATTGTCTATTTTTGAATTCTTTATACGAAATAGGCTTAGGTTCTACAAAAACAGGCTTTTCTGATGCATATTCTTTATCTAATTTTTCTGATTTCCTCAAAGCACTATCAATATATATTTTCTTTAATATTTCACCCACTGCAACGGAGCCATTATGTTGATCGGTTTTACCATCTTCAATATTCTCTAAAACATTCAATAATTGGTCTAATAATTTTAAATCCAATTCATCGTTAAATGCTTTGTTGTAAATAAGTGTATAATGTGTATATAAAAAACTACATTGGTTTTTACATAAATTATCGAATTTATCCGGTTCTTGAACTCTCATTTTTGAATGAGTAGCTTTCAATGAATATAATGCATCAATATTTTCTTTAATCATTTTACTATGCTTTAGCTCTCTTATTTTGTCGGTATTATTATCACATTCACTTTCTTTCACCATTTTTTCCAATTGATCTTTATTAATAGAACTCATATACATTCAATACGTAAATTATTTTTATGTATTTTAATTATATAATATAAATGGAATTAATAAAAGACTTTTTTTTATATAAATATTTTCCAGCAGCATTATTATCATTAGCAATAATATATGTTTATAATAGTTATAATGTAGAATCGGGTATAACGTTAAGAGAAATCAAGTTGAAAAATACATTAGATGAAAAAGACCTTTTGAAATTGGAGAAAATAATGAAAGATTCAAATCTAATAAATGATTTTTATTATTTACGTCCAACGTATTTAGATACACCTTCTTTTCTTGGTATTTTCTTGATTTTATTATTTTCAGTATATGCAATAACTAGTTATGTTTATATTTATTCTAATTGGGATACAGAAAAATGTAGTGACGGACGATTTTATGTTGCACCATTATATTTTAAAGATACTAGACAAACAATTAAAGAATGCACTGAACCAATAATACGTGATAGTGTAAATACTCATTTACGAGATATTAATAATAGAGTTCGAAATACAGAAGAAAAAGTAAATAATATGGATTCAAATATGGATTCATTACGTAAAGAAGCAGCTGGATTCGATTCAACAACAAGTTCACGACTAGCTGATGCTACAAATTCATTACGTGAAAGTGTTGAATATGCCAAAAATTCATTATCTACAATATTAGGTGCTTTATTTATTAATTCAAATATGAATAATGAAACATTAAATACGGTTCGAGAAATAGATAAAACAACAATTTCGAATATAATTAATGATTTTGACGATGTAAAATTACCGTAAATAAAAGATAAATATATTATAATATGGGAGACATTACAGAAATGAATACTTATCCAATGATAAGTGTATTTTTTATTTTAGTGTTTTTGATATTTATTATATACATATACTTGAAAATAGATAATAAAATAAACAAGTATAATTATGAAGTATACATGGATTTTCGCGGATTATTTTACGGTTCTAGTACTGATGATTATTATTCTGATTATATAACTCCTTATGTTTCAGGTGTTTCAAAATCTATTGATACAAACATGGATAATTTAGAAGAAAATTTAATAGATATATCAAATTCATTAGCAAATGTTGAAATTCAAGTAATTGACACAAACGTAAATAAAATTAATGCATACGAACAAGAATTACAAAACACTACAGATGATTTTGAAGAATATCAAGCTTTAGTAGATAGAACAACATATTTACAAGCAAATAATGAATCTATTATGAATGATATTACAAATACTTATAAAACAAAAATAACAAATTATATTAATGGATTGAAACGATCTTTATTAATAATTCAAGAACAAATTGAAACATCTCGTATTTCATTACCATTACATTCTATGGTAGATCCATTGAAAAAATTATATTCTACAATTTATAGTAAATTGTTTCAAACACCATCAAATACTGCTTTTATCGATAAATATTATGAAGGAGATTTTGATTCTGAAGGAGTATTAAAACCAAGTGAAATTAATGTAAATAAAATAGATAATTCAATAGATAATAGTGTTTCAGACCCTATATTTGCCAATTTTGCTATGCGATAAAAATATTATTATATAATATATGTCTACCAGATATAGAGTTATAGTATTTTTAATAGTTCTTTTAGTAATAATTTTAATAGGATGTTCTTGCATGAATATTAAAGAAGGATATAGTGATAAATGTCAAGAAATATATGACAATTACGGGGGAGATATATCAGGTAACAAAGAATGGGAACAAAATAATTGTGAAGGATTCGAAGGTTTTTCATTATTAAATCCTATGAAGGTTATTAATGGAGAAGCTCAAGCAAATGAAACTCCTACAGGACTAAATTTAAGCGAATATAATACATTTATTATTGGAGAAAACAGCAGAACGGCCAGTAATACTAGCTGCCTTAATCATGATAAGGGAATGAAATTGTAAATAATTATTATCTTTTAATAATAATTATTTTTTATATTTCAACAATGTTTTTTATTTTTTTTATAATTTTTATTTTTTGTAATGCATTTATGCAGAAGGAGCCTTCAAGAAGTGGTGCTTCATGTATCTTTGAAGGTTGAAGTAAGTTAGTTCTTCACCCTTTCCAATGTTAAGAAGCTTGGTAAGAGCAGCATCAGGGTGGATCTTTCTTCCATTATCCTTATCTTGAAGCTTCTTTTCACGGATGTAAAGGTTGATTTCCTTGCTAACTTCAGTACGAGCCATTTCAGAACCAACAGTCTTTCCAAGGAAAGCAGCTAGTTCATCACTGATTCTGGTTGGCTTAACGAAACCAGATGGTTGTCTGTTAGCAGATACCTTTCTCTTCTTTTGGGAGTTCTTTTGAGCGTTCTTCAATTCACGTGAAACAGTCTTCTCAAGAGTCTTGAAGTCAGACTTAAGGGAAGTAAACAAATTAGCTAGTTGCTGAAGCTTGGCACTGTAATCACCTAGCTTAGATGCAATACTGTCATCGCTAACTTCAGGAGCCTCTTCGACAACAGGTTCAGGGGCTGGGGCTGGAGCCTTTTCCTTCTTGGAAGACTTCTTCTTTTCAACAACAACGTTTTCAACAGGTGCAGAGGATTTTTCAGACTTGGTAGTTCTAACCATTCTTATACTGTATTATATGCCATCTATTTAAATAGTTTACAATAAATATATTTATTCACTGCGTTTACAGCATGTATTTATTGTAAGAAATTTAGAGTTCCAGTGATTCATATAACCACGGTAGACTATTTCTAGCTGGAATTGATACCATTGTTAAAGCCGACAATGCAATCATGCAGCCAAGTTGTTTATAATCATTACTAATTCCAGTATAAACGAAATTTTCCATTATTGTTAATGACGTTTTTTTTAATAAATTTGCTCTATCATTACCATCTTCTCTTTCAATGTTATCAGCGCCATCTGTAAAAGGATTAAAATAAGGACAAATCTTTCTTTTTGTTGCAATAGGTATATTTCCTCTAAAATTCCAAATATCCCACATATACCTTAATAAATGAACGTGTTGTGTCCTAGTTAAATTATTAAACCATGATACATTTGTATAATTACCTAATAAATCCATTTCATGAAATAATTCATTTATTCTGAATTCTGTTTCTTTTTCTCTTATTAATGTCATTTTTTGCATAGCAATATCACGTGCAGTTGTTTCAATTGGTTGATTATTATGATTCATATGTTTATTTAATTTTGACAAATAAGAAATATTTTTAATTACTTCGAACCCAATCTTATCTCTATTATATGGATTTGTTAGAGAACCTTGTTTTTTAAACATTGTTATTAATGAATTTAAATCAAAACCATAAATAAATCCTTTGTTGTCTTTGAAACTAAAAAAATCATATATATATAAATCTTCTAGTGGTTCTAATGAATAAAAGTCCTTATCATTGATACACAATGTTCTGTCTTTTAACGCAGGTCCACGTAGTCGAATCATTGTTATTACTATAAACATACGCATTAATGATTGAATTTTGATTACACTTTTTGATTTATTAAAAAATGTTTCCAAACGTTCTACCAATATAGATTTTTTACCACTTACATGTAATTTATAATGTGCGAGAACTTCTTTTAATTCACGAATTTTATATTTAAATAAATTCACTTTATCGTCAAAAAATTTCTTCCATGATAAAATTTCTGGTTTGGCAAATTTTGATTGTACTTGCATTATTAGTATTCTTATTATATATTTATATTTATTTTTCAATATCAAATTCTCCAACGTTAATAATACGATTATATAAATCTTTATATCTACTCGAATTCTTGTCTGTTAATAAAATATCTTTCATATCTTTCAAAACACCATGAATATGTATGTTTTTCTGGATATTTTCCAATATTACTGGATTACTCATTATTTCACTGTAAATTTCTCTTTCATTTTTATAATTTTCTGGTATTATTGTTTTTTTCAAATGATTTAATAAAAATCTTTCTGGGCCCAAATTTGCAATAATTTTATTCATTTTAACTTGGTTCTCATTAGTCAACTTTCTTATTACATAATTTGTTAGCTTTTCACTTGTTTTATATTTTTCATCATAATAATTAACTGCTAAACCCAAGTATAAATTACTGAAAATATCAGCCATATCACCTGATAACATTTGTTCTCTTTTAATAGAACCACCTTTTAATGCAACAAAATTGGTTAAACATGCAAAATCAATAATTTGTTGTTCCAATGCTCTACATGATGAGAACGTTTGGAAATATAATCGCAATGAATGTTTTACTATATTAGTAAAATTTTTACTAAATTCGTTTTTATCATTATTCAATATTGTCTCCAATAATGGAAATATATGTGGATGACTTTTATTTAATCCCTGCCCGAAAATAATTAGAGAACGCGTTAATGTATTTGAACCTTCTACTGTAATACCAATGGGTGCACTTCTATAGAATTTTTCTAAAAAATTACTATATCCAAGACATATACTAGCTCCAGCATGAATATCCATGGCTTCATTTAAAACAATACGTGCTCTTTCAGTAGTTTGTTGTTTCATAATTGCACTTATTACAGCGGGTTGTTCTCCGTTATCTAATATATCATTTGTCATTGCTACTCCCGATTGAATTACCCATGTATGATAAATAATTTTATTGAATTTTTCTTGTATAGCTTCCATATTTCCTATTGGCATTTTAAATTGTTCTCTAACTTGTATATAATGATAAATACCATATGATGCTACCTTACTACTTGCATTTGCTGTTGCTGGAAGACTTACACCTCGTCCAGCCGATAAACACTCCATTAACATTTTCCATCCATTTCCTGCATTTTTTGGACCACCGATAATGTTCTCAATAGGTATTTTTAAATTCCCTTTTAATGTACCATTTGGAAATCCAGCATTTAGTGGATTGTGATATGTTTCTTGCATCAATCCACATGTATTACTTTCAATCAATGCAACTGTAACACCAGGAGAACCTTGATCTAATAGTTCATATGGATCTTTCAATTCAAATGCTAAACCTATTAAATTTGCAACAGGTGCTAACGTAATATATCTTTTATTTACTTGTACTTCAATAAAATATTTACCATTTTCATAAATAACATTACCTGAATCGATATTACCTGTAGCATCAGAACCATTATTTGGACCTGTTAAACCAAAACATGGTATAAGTTCTCCATTAGCTAATTTTGGTAGATATTTTTTCTTTTGTTCTTCTGTACCATAGTTTATTAATAATTCTCCAGGACCCAATGAATTCGGTACCATTGCTACTACTCCTAATGCTGGATTTACACTCGTTATTTTTGTTAACATATTTGACAATTCATTTACTGATAATTTTATTCCATCATAATCATTATTTATTAAAAAACTGAAATATTTATTTTTTGCTAAATATTCCACCCATTTATTTTTATTATCATTAGGATAAATACGAGAACCATCAAAATCTTTTAACAATTTATTCAATTCTTTAGATGGAAAAATATCCTTTTTGTTTGGTATTTTTGGATAAACTACCTTACCTTCTAAAATAGAACGGTCAATGGATGCAGTACCACTACGTAATGCAATCATTTCAGTTGAAGAAATTTTGGGTATTTTATTTTTTATGAATGAGAACACACGATTCATATATATTATAAATTACCATATTGTTTAAATTATTAAAATGATTTATAAGAAAATATATATATTAATCATATGAATAATTTACCTATTGATATAATTAGAGAACATATATTACCATATACATATCAACCACAACCAAGAGAACTTTGTAATGATATTATATCTTTTAATAATTCCAAACTTTACTTAAAAAAAATGTATTATGAACGATGGAAAGATTCTTTTTATTATGAAGAAAATGCCGATGTTAATTGGTTAGACAATGATTTGGGTAGATTTTTTAACGATGATCGTGCAACAATGTTAGGTTTTACAGATAATTGTATTGCAAAATATTCACGCATTTTTGGATTAAAAAATAGCAATAGAAAAACTGTTTCTAATTATATCAATAGCCATACAGGTTACGGTTCAAATGTATTAGACTCAATTAATATTCAAATAGGTATTTTAACACCAAAAGAACGTGAAGAATTTATCTCATTTTCTAATTCTTTAGATATAGAATTCGTTCATTAATAATAACCTATAGACGGATAAATTGGATCTTCATTATCCCAGCATGTTTGGTGTTTAAAATGGGCGTATTTTTTATATTTTTCATCATATTTTGCAACACGTGGCTCATCTTTTTCAATTTGTTCTTTACAAATTACACATTGACTTCGTCCAGATTTTGCTTTCTCGAAAATCGTTGCTTGAATCGGTTTAGATTTTTTTATAATTTCAAGTGATTCATCAACAATTTTATTAAATTTCGCTTCTTCTTCATGAAGCCAATAATCATGTGATTCTGCCATGAATTCAGCTTCACTTTCACTCATATCAGGATATGAATCCAATAAATCTTCGACAACTTCTCTGAAAAATCCAGTATCCACATCTTTTGGTACACAATACATGTGAACCCAACGTCCAGTATTTTGACTATTTCTCAAGTTTTTTTCATTATTTATTTCAATACATTGAGTGATTTCGTCACCTTTTTTGATTGGTTTATCACATGAGAAACAGTGCATTTTAAATTGACTCTTAAATACGGTAATTCCTGCCATCTTTTGTTTTATACATTCACAAAAAAATATATTTTTTTAATCAATTTTTTTTAAAAAATTAACACAACTCTTATTTTGGTACCATTTTTGCATGTTTTACTAATTAAATGCTGTATTGAATTTTTCAAAAAATTGATTTAAAGAAATGCTGTATATAACTATATCATATATAGCTCCTTTAGATATGACCGACAACTGTATTAGCACTCAACAATGGCAACCAAGAAACTTCACTTATTTACCCATGACTAAGTCTGACCGAGGTAACAAATCGGTCCAGGTACAAAATACTGACACAAAAAGAGCCCTAAAACTTCGCACACCACTCATGATGACATGGGGAATCGCAGATTATGTCGATCCGCAAACTGGTGAATCTGATGGTAAGTTTAACATTTCGTTGAATTTTCCAAGAGATGAAGATGATTATAAGTCTGAAGAAACAGACCAATTTTTAGAAAAATTAAAGGATTTTGAAAATCATATTATTGATGATGCTGTAAAGCATTCTGATGAATGGTTTGGAGAATCATTATCAAAGGAAGTAATCAAACATAATTACTTTCCATTTATTAAATATCAAAAAAATAAGGATACTAAGAAATTTGATTATTCTAAGCCACCAAGTATTCGTGCTAAGGTGCCTAGATATGTAAGTGGTGATAAATTTGACTGGAAAGTTGAACTATATTCATCTGCTAATCAAGAATGTTTGTATCCTTGTAGTGACCCAAATATTAGTCCTCCAGATTTGGTTAAGAAGCAATGCAGAGTTATTTGCTATATCATGTGTGGTGGACTATGGTTTGGTGGAAAAGGTTGGGGTGTTACATGGAAGATGACTGCAGGTATTGTTAATCCATCTCAAAATGCTTCCGCACCAAAGCAACTACCAGTGATTTCTGAAAAGGAACGTCAATTGTTTGGTTCTGCTTCAGTTTTGACAAGTGTTGAAAGTCATGAAGAAGAAACTGTTACAAAAAGCGAACCTGTTTCAACTGTTGTTGATGACAGTGACGAAGAAGAAGATGCTGAGCCTGAACCAGAGCCAGAGCCAGTAAAAGAAAAACCAAAGAAAAAGATTTTGAAAAAGAAAGCATCTGCATAAAATTACAAAAATAATAAATTAAAAAAATAAAAAATAAATTATATAATCATGTGTATTATATAATTTTTTATTCTAATAACATATTCTTACTATCTTTATTTGTAAATAAGTATTTGTTTGTATAATATACTGTAATAATTATTAATAAAATTGCTATTACTTTATGTGAAAATTCTTCTGATATATAATTATTACTTACCAAATATGCACCTAAATATGTACCTAATAATGAACCCAATACTACCAATATTGAAAAATAATAATTTATATATTTTTTTTCATGATAAATCATTACTGCTGGTAGTGTTTGTGGTAATAATTGCATTACAAGAGAACATCCAACGGCTGTGCGTAAATTTAATCCTGATAAAACTAATAATGGTATTGTTATTATTCCTGCACCTATTCCAATTATACCCATAGATAAACCACCTAGTACTCCTATTAATAATAAATTGAATTCATTTAA
>MDTG01141084.1_pt1 | contig 11246 bp, 13 predicted proteins | sample 811421 | NCBI WGS metagenome assembly MDTG01 (sample SAMN05326645, study PRJNA326480) | marine metagenome | isolation source: seawater | place: Pacific Ocean: South East | collected 2011
CATTTCCAACTGACATTGCTAACGGATTTCCTCCAAAAGTTGAACCGTGTGTTCCAGGCGTCATGGCATTTGCTACATTTTTAGTCATTAATACTGCACCAATCGGGAATCCTCCACCGATTCCTTTTGCTATCGGGACTATATCTGGCTTTACTTTAGAATGTTCAAATGCAAAAAATTTTCCAGACCTGCCTATTCCACATTGAACTTCATCTAAAATAAGTAATATTTTATTTTTATTACATAAATTTCTCAATTCTCTTATGCACCAGTTTGGAATAACTTTTATACCTCCTTCTCCCATTACAGTCTCAACCATAATTGCTGCAGTATTTTTATTAATAATTGATTTTAGTTTTTTATGATCACCAAATTCAAAATGATCAAACCCAGGGACTTTCGGTCCAAAACCCTCAGTCATTTTTTTTGACCCACTTGCATGAATAGCGGCCAAAGTTCTTCCATGAAAAGAATTTTTTATACATATTATTCTTGTTTTATAACTTTTTCCTATCGAAAAAAAATATCTTCTTGCTACTTTAATTGCTGCCTCTGTTGCCTCTGCCCCACTATTTTGAAATATAACTGAATCGGCAAATGTTCTTTTAACCAATTTTTTTGCTAATTCTTCACCTTCAGGTATCCTAAATGCATTTGAAACGTGCCATAGCTTTTTTGACTGTTTGCTAATAGCTTTAATTAAATTAAAATTAGAATGACCTAAAGTGTTAACTGCAATACCCTGAACAAAATCAAGATACTTTTTACCAGTTTCAGTATAAAGAAAACTGCCTTTACCTTTCTTAAAAGATATATTTTTTCTATTATAGTTTTTTGCAAGCCCACTCATTTAATTTGCTTTAAAATTTTAATTTTTTGTAATTCAACTCCAAGTAATTATCTAAATTTTAAAAAAAGTGTTAGAAAATTAAAAAAAATACTTGATATTAACTATTTAAATGTCAAGATAATGTGATATATAAAACATATAACACAACATATAGTATGAGTTGGACACCTGAAAAAGTAAACAAATTAAAGGAAATGTGGGGATCTGGGAAAACAGCAAGTCAAATTGCTGAAATTATAGGAGGATTATCTAGAAACGCAGTAATTGGAAAAGCTCATCGTTTGAATCTTTCAGCAAAATTTAAAACTAAAATTGCAAACAATTTTAGTAATAGACCTATTATTAATTCAAATAAAAGACATTTAAGAGGTAAGAAACAATTTAAATCTCTTTTACTCGATAAAAATTTTGAACCAGCTAAAAATCTTCAACTTGAAGAACTAAATGAAGAGACTTGCAAATATATGGAGGGTCATCCTAATGAGAAAGACGCTTCGTTTTGCGGCAGAAAAAACGTAGAAAAATTTTCATATTGCCCCTTACATTTAATGATCGTGTTTCAACCAAAAAATAAAAAAGATGAAATAATTGATAAGACAGAAGAAATGCCTAAATTTATTCAAAAAAAAATTACTAGATCAGCCTAACTTAAAATTTTATTTTTTGCTTTATTAAATTCTTCCTCAGTTATAAAGCCATCATCATACAATTTTTTTAATTTAATAATTTCTTCAGAAATACTTTTTTTATCATCGAATTTGTTTTCAATATTATTATTGAGTTCACCATCTTCATCTTCCAAATCTTCGTTTTTAATATCATTTATATTTCTTCTTGAATTTATGCCCATTGATATAGATTTTACTGAAACAGCGATTACTGAAACTAGTAAAATTATTGATAAAGTTATTAAAATTAAATTATTCATAATTAACAAATTTTTTTTTTGAAAACTGACCACCTTTTTTCCAGTTATAACTATACTTATTAACTTCATCCTCAAATTTTTTGTGTGAAGGAATTCCAATATCATTATTTGTTTTAAAAATACCAGTTGGAATATTATCATAATATAATAATTTTAGTTGATCTTCGGTTAATAAAGGATTTGGAAAAATTTGAAAAAATTTTGCAGAAAGTTTAGCCAATGGTAACGGCATGGGTAGTAAGATTCTTTTTTTTTCAATTGATTTTAGTAAAATTTCTATAATTTCTTTAAATGAAAAAATTTCACTTCCAACACATTCCAAGGTCATATTTTTCAATTTTTTATCAATAATTTCAAAAATTATATTGACTAAATCACTAACGTGTATTGGCATAAACTTTGTTGATCCATTATAATAAAGTGGCATAATTGGTAGTTTGCTTAATAAAGACATAAATTTTGTTGTAAATTTATCATCTTGTGAAAAAACAATTGAAGGCTTAATTAATACTGCATTATCAAAGTTTTCTTTTATCTTGTTTTCACCTTTTTTTTTGGATAAAGCATAAATACTATTATCCACTTTGTCTATGCCTAATGAGGAAAGATGCACCAATTGATTTATTTTTTTTTCGCTTGCTATTTTGCTAATTAATTCTGGGAATTTAGAATGTATTAAATCAAAATGACCTTTTTTTTTCTCATACAAGATCCCAATTAAATTAATGCATGCTTCGCAGTTCTCCATCATTTCACTTATTTTCTTCTCATCAAAGGTTTTAAGTTCTCGTAATTCTAAATATCCTGGGTTGGCTTGGGTTTTAAGAAAATACCCTTTTTGATGAATATTTCTGGTTACAGCAATAACTTTGTAATTATTTTTTGTAAACTTCCTGATTAGATGCCGACCAACCTGACCTGATGCACCGAAAACTAGAATTTCTTTATTTTTCATATTATATATTTATTAATGAATATAGATATTAAATTACATAAAAAAGATTTACCAGATGAAATAAATCTAGGTGACAATATTGCAGTAGATTGTGAGTTTATGGGATTAAATGTAGAGAGAGATAAATTATGTTTAGTGCAAATATCTACTGGTAAAAATGATGCACATATTATTCAACTTGAGAGAAACAATTATAATGCACCTAATCTAAAAAAAGTTTTATCTGATAAAAATATAAAAAAAATTTTCCACTTTGCTCGTGCGGACTTATTATTTATAAAAAAGTATTTAGAAATTAATGTTTACAATATTGATTGCACAAAAATTATGAGCAAACTTGCTAGAAGTTATTCAGACAGACATGGTCTTAAAGATTTAGTCAAAGAATTTATTGGAATTGATATAAGCAAGAATTTACAAAACTCAGATTTTGGTGGAGAATTGAGTAGCAGACAACTACAATATTGTGCAAAAGATGTAATATATCTTCATGAGATACATGACAAATTAGAAAAAATTTTAATAAGAGAAGAAAGATTTCAATTATATAAAGAAGTAATCAAATATATAAATACTCGGGTTGAATTAGATTTGTCTTCTTTCAAAGAAGATATATGGTCACATTAATGTTTGACAACAAATTTATAAAAATTGGAAAAGATGTCATTCAATTCGAAATAAACGCACTAAAAAAATTAAAATATTCAATAAAAAAATCTTTTAGTAGTGTTGTAAAAAAAATTTCGAGTAACAAAAATGGAAGATTGATAATATCTGGAGTTGGTAAAAGTGGTATCATTGGAAAGAAATGGGCGGGTACTTTTACATCAACTGGAACACCATCTTTTTTTTTAAATGCAAGTGATGCTAGTCACGGAGATATGGGAATGATTACATCAAATGATATTGTAATTTTAATAAGTTTAAGTGGTGATTCAGAAGAATTAAAAAATATTATTAGATACTGTTCAAGAAATAAAAATATTTGTTTAATTGCGGTAACATCAAATAAAAAGTCAATTCTATATAAAAGTTCTGACTTAAAAATATTAATACCAAGTGTAAAAGAGGCGGGTCCAGAGAATATTGTACCAAGTTCAAGTACTACTCTTCAAATAGCTCTTGGGGATGCATTAGCGTTATCTTGTATGAAATTAAAAAATTTCGATAGAGTAGATTTTAAAAGATACCATCCATCTGGAGCTTTAGGAACTAAATTAAAAACAGTATCAGATTTAATGATACCAAAAAAAAATACACCATTTGTGAATGAAAACATAAGTCTAAAAAATAGCCTACAAATTATAAAAAGAGCTGGGTTTGGTGTCTTGATTGTAAGAAACAAAAAATCAGAAACTGTTGGAATATTGACTGATGGAGATATTAAGAGAAATGTTCATAAATTTGAAAATATGAAAAATTTAAAGATTAAATCAATAATGAAAAAAAAACCTATTTCTGTGGATCAAGATATGTTAGCAAGCCAAGCTTTATTTATGATGAATTCAAAAAAAATAACTAGTTTATGCATACATGAAAAAAATAGAAAAAATAAAACAATTGGCTTATTGCATGTGCATAATATTCTTAAAGCTAATATAAATTAAATGTCTATTAAATCATTGGCACAAGTCATAATTCTAATTATAATCTTTTCTATAATAGGATCTGTTTATTTTATTTATTTTAAAGAAAATGACGAAGTTCAAAATGAATTGATAAATACTAACAGCACAGTAGAGAAAGAAATAAGTAATTCAGAAATAAATAAAAATGAACTCCTTGAAACTACAGTCGAGGTCGAAGAAATAAATGATAAGGAAAATTTGAAATTGAAAACAGAAAGTGAAACCACTTCCGCAAAAAAAGATTTGGTTAAAGAAAAAGAAAATATCACAGAAAATAATTTGATTGATAGCAATAAGCTAACTAAAGTTGAATATCTGACGTCAGATAAAAAAGGAAACAAATATGTAATTTTTGCGGACTCAGGACAAACCGATGATGTCGATAAAGATGTATTAAATTTGGACAATGTTAAAGGACGAATAACTTCTAGCAGTAGATCAGATATTTTTATTGTTTCTGACTATGCAAAATATAATTCAAAATCCCAGAATTCGTTTTTTTACGATAATGTTGTTATTAATTTTGAGGACAAACAAATAGATTGCGATACATTTGATCTTAATTTACAAACTAACCTTGCAGTTGCAAAAGGTAATGTAATAGTTACTGATCCTATTTCAATTATGAGAGCTGGAAAAATAACTTTAGATATATCAACAAAAGATATAAACATCGAACCAGCAAAAAATAAAAAGATAAATTTATTAACAAAGTAATGGGTATAGTAAAAAAGTTCAGAATAAAGTCATTTAAAGAGCAAGAAACGCTGGTTGAACTTAAAAAAATTTCAATGTTTTATAATAAGAGACAAATACTTGATGACATTAATCTTAAAATTAATAAACAAGAAGTTCTAGGAATGTTGGGACCTAATGGTGTTGGTAAATCTACAATATTCAAGATAATTAATGGTTTAATTGATCCATCATATGGCGATGTTTTAATACAAGGTATCAATTGTACCAAAACTCCAATTTACGAGAGGGCAACAAGATTTAGATTGGGCTATGTTCCTCAACATGGAGGTTACATACAAGATTTAAGCTTACTAGATAATCTAAAATTAGTTGCTGAAATTCATTTTTCAGGAAAAGTAATAAGACAAGAAAAAATTGATAAAATCATTTCACAGTTTGAATTTGAGTCGTTGCTTAATATAAAAGCACAACATTTATCTGGTGGACAAAAAAAAAGACTAGTTATAGCTATGACATTAATAAATGATCCAAATATATTGCTATTAGATGAGCCTTTTGCAGCTTTAGATATTTTAACGATAAAAATGTTGCAAGAAGTTATAGTGAATCTGCAATCTATGGAAAAAATTACGGTTGTAGTGTGTGATCATCAAGCTAGAGATTTACTTTCATGTGTTGATAGAGCAATTGTTTTATCAAATGGAAAAATTATTACATCTGGAAGTCCAAATGAAATAATTAAGGATAGTGGTGCAAAAAATGCTTACTTTGGTGAAGAATTTAAAATTAATTAATTTTAGATGTCTAATCATATCCTAATAGAAAATAAATTAAATAATTTCAAAAGAAAAATATTCATAAACTCAGACAAGAGTTTATCAATCAGAGCAATTTTATTAGCCTCACAGGCAGTTGGTGTTTCAAAAATTTACAATTTACTTGAGTCTGAAGATGTTATGAACTCTATTAAAGCAATTAATAAATTGGGAATAAAAATTTTAAAAAAAAATAATTTTTATGAAATTTATGGATATGGATTAAATGGTTTTAAACCAAAAAATAATGTTACGATTAATGCCGGAAATTCTGGAACATTTAGCAGATTAATTCTAAGTTCTTTGGTCAAAAATGAGACAAACGTTAAGCTTATTGGTGATAAGAGTTTATCAAAAAGAGATTTTTTCAGAGTTATTAAACCATTAAGAGAATTTGGAACAAAAATTAGATCAAAAAAAAATTTACTACCAATAATTATTAAAGGCACTAAATTTTTAAGACCGATAGATTACGTTGAAAAAATTGGAAGTGCGCAATGCAAAAGTGCTGTTATGATAGCAGCGCTTAACACGCCTGGAATAACTAAAATAAAAGCTAAGAAGTCACGAAACCATACTGAACTTTTCTTTAAATATCTAAAAATCCCAATTACATTAAAGAAAGAAAAGAATTTTGATATAATTAAAATAAGAGGTTTAAGACAATACAATGCTTTCAATTATGAGATACCTGGAGATATAAGTTCAGCATCCTTCTTTATAGCTTTAACTGTATTATCTGAAAGTTCAGAGTTAATTATAAAAAATGTTAACATAAATAATACAAGGCTGGGAGTATTTAAAATTTTAAAAATGATGAATGCAAATATTAAAATTTTAAATAAAAAAAAAAATAAAGGTGAACTTATTGGAGATATTTTTGTGAAAAGCTCAAAAAATTTAAAATCAATTAAATGCCCAGTAGAATTTAATACAACGGCTATTGATGAATTCCTAATAATTTTTTTAATAGCTTCAAAAGCCAAAGGTATTTCAATTTTTAAGAATTTACAGGAGTTAAAAAAAAAGGAGTCTGATAGATTAAAAATTGGATCAAATATATTAAAATTAATTGGTGTTAAAAATCAAATTACAAATGGAAAAAATATAAAAATTTGGGGTAATCAGAATTTAAAATTAAATGGAAATTATGAAATTAAGGATTATATGAAAGATCATAGAGTAATGGCCATGACCACAATTGCAGCTTTAACTCTTGGAGGGACATGGAAAATTCATGATAAAAATTCAATAAATACCTCCTTTCCTGATTTTATTAAAATTTTAAAAAATCTTGGAGCAAAAATTGCAGATTAAAAAATACAAAAAAAAATTTAGCATTGCAGTTGATGGACAAAGCGCAACAGGAAAATCAACTGGAAGTAAATTTATTAGCAAATATTTTGATTTTGATTATCTCTCATCAGGAAAACTCTACAGATATTGTGCATACATATTATTAAAAAAAAAATTAAATTGTAACCTGATTAATATTGAAAAGATTGCTAAAACAATTACTTTGGAAAAGCTAAAAGGGGCCAAACTTTACAATAAGAAAGTTACAGGATTATCATCAAAGATTGCAAAAAAAAAATATGTTAGAAATTCATTAAAAAAATTTCAAATTGATTTCATTAAGTGTTCAAATTTTGTTATTTGTGAAGGAAGAGATATAGGAACAAAAATTAACCCTAATGCTGATTTAAAACTGTTTTTTAAATGTTCTTATAAGACTAAAGCAAAAAGAAGATTAAAAGAATTCAAAAAACTTAACAATAAAATTACTTTAAAAGAAGTAGAAAAGGCTCTTAAAGAGAGAGATAGAGATGATATTACAAGAAAAATAAGCCCCTTGATAAAAGCTAAAAATGCTGTATTAGTCGACACCACTAATTTAACGAAAAAACAAATGGAGGCAAAATTAATTAAGTTAGTAAAGAAGAGTATGCACAAGAAATATGGAAGTATATAAAAAAGATTTATCATCGGCTCATTCAAAAAAATTTATAGAACTGCTTAATTCCGAAACAGCAAAAAATAAAATAGAAGAAGGTTCAATCGTTAGTGCTGAAATAACTAATATAACAGAGAAATTTTGCTGGGTTTATCTTGGAATGAAATCTGAGGCAATGATCGAGATTTCGGAGTTTAAAAATTTAAATCAGATGGAAATATTGCAAATTGGAAATAAGATAGACGTCTTATTAGAAAATTCAGAATCAAAAAATGGCGAAATAATTGTAAGTTTTGAAAAAGCACAAAAGCAAAAAGGTTTTATGGAGCTAAAAAAAGCTTTTGAAAATAACGTAGCAATTACAGGAGAAATTATCGGAAAAGTTAAAGGAGGAGTAATTTTTAAAGAAAAGACAACTGGCATTTCAACCTTCATGCCCGGCTCTCAAATAAGCTCACGTCCACTTAAAGATATAAATCATTTAATGAACACTGAAATAAAAGCTAAAATAATAAAAATTGATTCTGCACGAGGGAATTTATGTACATCAAGAAAAGCCATACAGGCAGATGCTGTTGCTTCTGATAAGAAAGAAATTTTTTCGAAATACAAAGTTGGAGATATTCTAGAAGATTGTATTTGCAAAAATATAGCAAGCTTTGGAGCGTTTTTTGAAGTTAATGGTGGCGAGTTTGACTGTCTTACACATTTGCAAGAGCTGAGCTATAGTAGAATAAGCTCACCAGATGAAATATTAGAAATTGGCAAAAAATACAAATTAAAAATAATTAATATTGATATGCAAAAGATGCAAATTGGTACTAGTATCAAAGCTTTATCTCCAGATCCTTTTGATAATATTGCTGAATTTGAAGTTGGAAAAAATTATGATGCAGTTGTGAAAAAAGCTTTGGATTATGGATTATTTGTTGAACTGCGAAGTGGATTGTCAGCACTTTGTCATTCTTCAGAACTTGCATACGCAAAAAAAAATGTAAATCCTAAAACTTTTGCAAAAGTTAATGATGTAATAAAAGTTAAAATAACCGAAATTGATACAAAGTTGAAAAGAATTGCTGTTAGTCATAAGTTAACCAATGAAAATCCTTGGGAAACTTTTAGTAAAGAATTTCCTTTAGGATCTTTAATTGACGGTCAAGTAATCAACAAAAATGAGTATGCTTTATTTGTGAAGCTAGGTAAATTTGAAATAGAAGGTTTCTTGCATTGCAATGATCTTGATTATTTAAAAAAACCTGAAGATGAAATGATTAAATATAAAAAAGGTCATAATTTTGAAAAATTAAAAATTGTTGAATGTGATATTGAAAATCAAAAAATTAGAGTTAGCTTGAGAGAAGCTATTTCTGAAGATCCATTTAAATATTATGAATCATACAATGAAGGAGATGTACTGACCTGTAAAGTAACTTCTATTGATACGAAGGGAATTTTTGTTATACCTGAGGGTTGCCAAATAGAAGCATTTATAAAGAAATCACAACTTGCAAGCTCAGCAGGCGATCAAAGGCCTGGTAGATGGACAACAGGAGATAGAGTTGATTGTTTGCTTGAAAAAAAAGAAAAAAGAAAAGTTTCTTTATCAATTAGAGCCTTAGAAGAAAAGCTTAATGCTGATGCATTAAAAAAATATGGCGATTCTGGATCAGGGAAATCTCTACCATTTGCATCTCTTTCTGATGAAATTAATAAGAAAAAAAAAGATAAATAGATTAATTTGCCAATAGTAAGATCAGACATAATTAAGCAGCTGGCTGATGCCTATCCTAACTTTTTAAAAAAAGATCTAGACTTATTTTTTGATATAATAATTAATGAAATTAAAAGCGCCTTAAAAAGAGGAGAAAGAGTGGAATTAAGAGATATCTTAATAATTGTAGCTAAAAATCAGAAGTCAAGGACAGCTATAAACCCAAAAACTCTTGAAAAAATACAGATTCCTGAAAAAAAAAATATTTATTTCAAAATATCTAAATCATGGAATAAGAAGATTAATGAAAAAGTATAAAATTTTTATTGCTTGTGATAGTTCAAATATATCAAAAGTAAAAGAAATAATAAAAAAAACTCAAAGTAATAAACTCAAGGTTGGATATAAATTTGGATTACAATTCTTGAATTCAAAAAAAAGTAGAAATTTTTTATCTAAAATAAAAAACCATATAACATTTGGAGATTATAAGTTCTCAGACATACCTAATACTTGTGCTGAAGCAGTAAAATCAGTAGAAGATCTTAATTTTAATTATTTAACAATCCATATAAGCGCTGGAATTAAAGCATTAAAAAAAGCTAAGAAAGTTTGTGGAAAAACGAAGTTAGTTGGAGTTACTATACTAACATCATTAGACAACAAATCATTAAGGGAAATCGGATATTCAAAAAGTTTAAAAAAATTAGTAATTCACCAAGCTAAACTTGCAAAAATGGCTAATTTAGATGCAATTGTTTGTAGTGCTCAAGAAGTCAAGTTAGTAAAAAAAGTATTCTATAAAGAAATAATTACTCCAGGTATAAGATTTGGGAGTCAAAGCCAAGATCAAAAAAGAATTGCTACACCTAAATCAGCATTTGAAGATGGGAGCGATTGGATTGTAATGGGGCGACCAATATCCAAGGGTAATATTAAAAAAAATATCGAAAAATTAATTAATCATTTAAATCAATGATTAAAGGTTTAAAAATTTGTGGGATCTCAGATCCTAAAACTTTAGACTATATTTTACATCATCCACATCCACCAAATTATATAGGTTTCATAACAAATTATAAAAAAAGTAAGAGATATGTTGAATTTCAAAAGTTAAAAGAATTAATTAATGTTAATAAAAAAAAATTAAATTTTATTTCAGTACTTGTTAATCCCAACGATGAAATTTTAGAAAAAATTAAGCATTTTAATTTTGACTATTATCAGCTTTATGATGTTGGACCTAAAAGAACAAAAGAAATTAAATTAAAATATAATATTAAGATAATAACAGCAATTACTGTATCCCAAAAAGATGATGTAATTAAGTATAAAGATTATTTAGGGATTTCAGAAATAATTTTATTTGATTCAAAGGGCTATCATAAATCAAAAAGTTTTGATCATAGTCTGCTAGATGGGTTACCTAAGAAATTGAATAAAATGATTGCAGGAAATATACAAATAGATGATATTCCTAATTTTAAAGATAAAGACTTCATGGTAGACTTAAGTGGATCATTAGAGGATGTTAATGGAAAAAAAGATATAAACAAAATTAATAAGTTGTTAAAATTATATGCGAAATATGAAAATTAAAAAAAAAATTCCTTTAATTGATCAAGCAAATAAACTTGGTTTTTGGGGTGGAAAGTTTGGAGGAAATTTTTGTGCAGAAACTTTAAAAAAACCTATAGAAGATTTAG
>MDTG01176484.1_pt1 | contig 11246 bp, 9 predicted proteins | sample 811421 | NCBI WGS metagenome assembly MDTG01 (sample SAMN05326645, study PRJNA326480) | marine metagenome | isolation source: seawater | place: Pacific Ocean: South East | collected 2011
CCCGTTAGCTATACTTCCCTTTTCAAAAAATTATTTCTCTTTTGTTTGGAGTGTAAATAAATATTTTTTCAAAAATAATTCAAAAAAAATTACAACTTTAGTTAAAAACAAAATAGGAGAAATATTGAAGAATAAACAAGATATCACTATTAGCAACATCCAGACGTATCCTATCTCCCTTAGTTTAAGACGACAGTATCATCAAAAAAATATATTAATTCTTGGTGAGGGCTTACATACAATTCATCCTGTAGCTGGTCAAGGTTTTAATTTAGTTCTAAGGGATATCAAAAAATTAAAAGAAATTATAAAATATTATGTGGGTTTAGGTATTTCTATAACAAATAGCTATGCATTGAATGATTTTTATAATAGCAGAAAACCCGAAAATACTATCATGAGTTTAGGCATTGATGCTACTCATAGTTTTTTTAAACAAAATAAATATTTAGATCCATTGAAAGAGATAATTATAAAAAATATAAAGAATTACGAGATATTAAAAAAATTCAGTAAAGTAATCTCTAATCGAGGTTTATCATTATAATTCAATGAACATTTATGCTTTATCTTCGGGCCGAGGACCCTCTGGAATAGCTATTGTTAGAATATCAGGCAAGGAAACTCTAAAGATATGCAAAAATTTAACTAAGTCAAAAGATATTAAGTCGAACGAAGTTAATTTTTGTAAGTTTTATGATCCTAAAAACGATAATATAATAGATCCAGAAGCTCTATTATTGTGGTTTCCTGGGCCAAACAGCTATACTGGTGAAGATCTAGCAGAGTTACAAATCCATGGCAGCAACGCAGTAATAAATGCCCTACTGAGAGTTCTATCTGAGCAAAAAAACTGTAGATTAGCTGAACCAGGTGAGTTTACTAAACTTGCTTTTCAAAATAACAAAATTGATCTACTTAAAGCAGAAAGTATAGGAGATCTTATCCATGCTGAGACAGAACTACAAAGACAACAAGCAGTAAAATTAGTTCAGGGTAACGCTTCAAATTATTATGACGATCTAAGGGAAAAAATAATAAAATCACTTGCTTTTATAGAAGCTAAAATTGATTTTGCAGAAGAAGATCTTCCAGAAAAGGTATTAAAACACGCTCACAAGTCAATTACAGAAATCCATTCTGAAATTACTAAAGTTATAGAGGATAATAAAGTTGGAGAAAAAATTAGAGACGGTTTTAGGGTTTCAATTACAGGAGAGGTTAATGCAGGAAAATCTTCATTATTAAATTTAATTTCAAAAAGAGAAGTAGCGATAGTTTCAGATGAAGCTGGAACGACTAGAGATGTTATAGAAACCTATCTAAATTTAGACGGCTATCCAGTAATTCTTGCAGATACCGCAGGTATCAGAGATGCTAAGAATGAAGTTGAAAAAAAAGGTATATCTTTAGCGCTTGGTAAGTCAAAAGAGGCAGATTTGAATATAATTGTTATTGATAACTCATCAAAAAAAATTAATAAAGATATACAAAATATGATTAATAAAGATACTATAATATTTTTAAATAAATCAGATATTTCAGATAAACAAAATCTTAAATTTAATGTAGACACTGTTTTAGCTTCAGTAAAAAATAATAAAAATATTGATCAATTAATACATTTGGTTAAAGCTAAGTTAAGCAAAAAATTTACCTCCAATAATAACGCTTTAATAACCAGAGAAAGGCATAGAGTAAAGCTTAATGATTGCTTAAAAGAAATTAACAATTTTCTTAAAAAGGATCAAAACAAAGATCTCGAATTAGCTGCCGAAGATCTAAGAATGGCAACAAGACATCTTGGTAGCATCGTGGGTAAGGTAGATGTGGAAGAAATACTTGGATCTATATTCAAAGACTTTTGCATTGGTAAATAAAATACTTCTTGTATTCTTAATTTAGTCGATTACATTTACATCATGATAAAACAAAGTTATGATGTAGTAGTTATAGGTGGAGGACACGCTGGTTGTGAAGCAGCAGCAGCTTCCGCTAGAATGGGCGTAAATACAGCACTTTTTACTCATAAAATTGAGACTATCGGCGAAATGTCATGTAATCCTGCTATTGGGGGACTTGGAAAAGGGCATCTTGTGAGAGAAATTGATGCTTTAGACGGTTTAATGGGCGTTGTAGCTGATAAATCAGGCATTCAATTTAGATTACTAAATAGAAGTCGCGGTCCAGCAGTACAAGGACCAAGGACTCAATCAGACAGGGCTCTTTATAAAGAGCATATGCAAAAAATTTTACTAAATTATGAAAATTTGGAAATCATTGCAGATCCAGTAGTTAAATTTCTGTTTAAGAATGACAAGATCATAGGATTTATTTGCCAGAGTGGTAAAGAAGTAAGGACAAAAGAATTAATACTAACAACCGGAACTTTTTTAAATGGTTTGATACATATTGGTGAAAAACAGATACCAGCGGGTCGGTATGATGAAAAACCATCTACTGGTTTGAGCGAGCAATTATCTAAATACGAAATGCAGATTGGAAGATTAAAAACGGGAACACCTCCTAGACTCGATGGTGATACAATTAATTATGATGACTTAGAGATGCAGCCTGCTGACGATGATCATCACTATTTTTCTTTCTTGACGAGCAAGATTAACAATAAACAGATTAAATGTGGGATGACTTACACAAATAAAGATGTTCATAAAATTATTAGTGATAATATTTCGAGAAGTGCAATGTATTCCGGAAATATAAAAGGAGTAGGACCTAGGTATTGTCCATCAATTGAGGATAAAATTGTTAAGTTTAAGGAAAAAGAAAAACATCAAATATTCCTAGAGCCAGAAGGATTAAAGGACAATACTATTTACCCAAATGGCATATCTACCTCCCTTCCTGAGGAAGTACAGCTTCAAATATTGTTTAAAATCAAGGGTTTAGAGCATGTTAAGATGAAAAGGGCTGGATATGCAATTGAATACGATTATGTGGATCCGAGAGAATTAAAAGCAACATTAGAAACAAAAAAAATTAAATCTTTATTTCTTGCGGGTCAAATTAATGGAACTACAGGTTATGAGGAAGCAGCAGCTCAAGGATTGATAGCTGGAATAAATGCTGCTCTAAAAGTTAAAAATCAAATGGAGTTTATTTTAGATAGATCAACTTCATACATTGGAGTTATGATCGATGATCTTATTACTAAAGGAGTTTCAGAACCTTATAGAATGTTTACATCTAGAGCTGAATATAGATTAACTTTAAGAGCTGATAATGCAGATCAAAGATTAACTGAACATGGTATCAATTTAAATCTCGTTGGATCTGTTAGAAAAAAAATATTTCAAGAAAAGAAAAAAAGTCTTTTGGCTCTCAATAAAATTTTAAAAACAAATTATTTAACTCCTAATCAAGCAAAGAAATATGAAATCAAAATTGCCATGGATGGTGTTAAAAGATCTTGCCTTGAGATTATGGGTCAAAGAAAAGTAAATATGGCAAAAATAAGGCAGGTATTTAAGGATATTCCAAGTTTTTCTAGCTCAATAGAAAATCAAGTTGTAATAGATGCTCACTACATGGGCTATTTAGAAAGACAGGATAGAGACATTAAGTCTTTTAGAAAAGATGAGTCTGTAATTATACCTGACAACATAGATTACCGAAAATTGAGTGGCCTTTCGAATGAGATAAAAAGTAAACTACTCAAAGTGAAGCCTAAAACGCTAGGACAGGCTATTCGTATAGACGGAGTAACACCTGCAGCAATAATTATTCTCCTTTCACATATCAAGAAACTCAGATATAAAGCTACTGCTTAATGCAGAAGCTCGAAGTTATAGAAATCTTAAAAAAAGACCTTTATTTTACAGACGATTCAGTTGAAAAACTTAAGAAGTTTACTGAATTGGTTCTTAAGGCAAATAAAAATCGCAACTTGATTGGAAAAAGCACTGAAAGATTAATTTGGAGCAGGCATGTTCTTGACTCAGCACAGTTAGTCAAATTTATAAATTTTAAATCCAATATTTTAGCAGATTTAGGGTCTGGAGCAGGCTTTCCAGGGCTAGTTATTGAAATATTTAACAAAAATAAGGATTTTCACGTGAAATTATATGAAAAATCACCTGTTAAAAGACAATTTTTAAGTGAAATTATTTCTCAATTGGAACTAAATGCTCAAGTTTTTGGTGATGTTAGAGATAATACACTTGATGCAGACATAATCGTTTGCAGAGCTTTTAAAAAACTGGATAAAATAATACAAGTTTCACGTGAAATTGCCAAAAAACCGCATAAATTAATAATTTTAAAAGGTCAAAATGCACATGAAGAGATAAATAAATCTTTTAAAATAAAAAAATACCCTTATAAACTAGAAAAAAGTATTACTAATATAGATTCAAAAATAATTATAATAGAAGCTAATTCAAAATGCATGAACCAACAACACTAGCTGTTATAAATCAGAAAGGCGGAGTTGGTAAGACAACCACTGTTATTAATTTGGCAGCATCACTGTCCATTATGGGTCAAAATACTTTAGTGATAGATCTAGATCCGCAGGGTAATGCAACTACTGGCTTAGGAAAAAGCAACAACGAAGAAGAAAAAAATATTTATAATTTGTTAATTAAAAAAATAAGTATCAAAGATCTAATTCAACAAACAGAGATTGAAAATTTAGATTTAATTGGATCACATGTAAATTTGTCTGGTTTAGAAGTAGAAACAGCTAACGATGCTAATAGAGCATTTGTACTAAAAGAAATTTTGAATAAAGAAAAAAATGGTTTGTTAAAAAAATATGATAATATTTTTATTGACTGTCCACCATCGTTAAGTCTTTTAACTATAATGGCTTTAGTCGCGTCTGATGAATTGCTGGTGCCATTGCAAACTGAATTTTTTGCATTAGAGGGCATTACTCAACTTGTAAAAACTATTGATAGGATTAAAGAAAATTTAAATCCCGAACTCAAAATAAGAGGAATATTATTAACTATGTTTGACAAAAGAAACAAACTATCGTCAGAAGTTGATCGCGAAGCTAGAAATTATTTTAAAGAAAAAGTCTTTGAAACCGTTATCCAAAGAAATGTTCGCTTATCGGAGGCACCATCCCATGGATTACCTTGTGTTATTTATGATAAAAATTGTGTTGGTAGTAAATCATACTTTAAATTAGCAGAAGAATTTATAAAAAATAATACAATAGAAAGTGCTGCTTGAGTTTTATGAAAAAAAAAGGATTAGGTCGTGGATTGTCAGCTCTTTTCGGAGACGAACAAAAACAAAGCAAATCTCAGGAGACAAATAAACCCAATATTATATCTATCAGTGATCTGAGCAGAAACCAGTACCAACCTAGACAAAATTTTAAAGAGGAAAAACTTGAGGAACTTGCTAATTCAATAAGAAAAAATGGTATTATTCAGCCTATAGCTGTACGACCTGACAAAAATAAATCCGGAAAGTATGAGATTGTTGCTGGAGAAAGAAGGTGGCTAGCTGCACAAAGAGCGGGATTACACGAAATACCTGTAACGATTTTAGATTTAAGCGACGTAGAGTCTTTAGAAGTAGCTATTGTTGAAAACATCCAACGTGATGATTTGAATCCAATTGAAGAGGCAAGAGGTTATCAAAGATTAAATGAAGAATTCAAATATGACCATGAAAGTATTTCTAAATTAATGTCAAAAAGTAGAAGCCATATCAGTAACACTTTAAGGCTTTTAAGCTTGCCAAATGATGTAATAGCGATGTTAGAAGAAGGTTCTCTTACTTCTGGTCAGGCTAGACCTTTAATTGGTATATCGAATGCTTCAAGTATAGCTGAGGAGGTTGTATCAAATAATTATAGTGCTAGAAAAGTTGAATATTTAGTTAGAAACAAAAAAGCTAATTCTAAAGAAAAAAAAGTGGATACAAATATTTTGAAAGCTCAAGAGAAAATCCAAAAGATTCTTGGTTTAAAAGTTAATATTTCGAATAAAAAAAACAATTCTGGAAAGATTATAATTGAATATAAAGATCTTGATCAATTCGAGTTTATTTCTAATCTTCTCACTAAGCATTAGCTAAGTTACATAAATCTACTACTAATTTTTTTATTAAAATATTTTTATTTATATTAGAATTTGATTTTATTAATATTTCAAATTTATAGGCTTTTTTTAAAATTAAATTTATTTTTTTTTTGTCCCATCTTTTTGCCTGCTCTACTAAATTATTTTTATCTTTCCAAAAGATAGGCGGTTTCAAAGAATTTAAAGCTTTTTCAAGATTTAATGTTAGTGTTAAATTGCTTATCTCAAGTAGTTTTAAAAGTCTTTGGTTTATTAGGTTTAGGTAATAAATGTTTTTATCATCGTCAAGAATAGTATCATTCAATAGTTTATTTGTTTTAATCTTATTTCCAGATAAAGCTGCATCCCTAAGATGGTTAAAATCTTCGTTAGTTCTTATATTGAGTAAAGATTTTAATTTATCAGTATCAATATTTTTGTCTTGAAAAAAAGCTTTAATTTTCTCTATTTCGTTATTAAGTTTTAATCTATCTAAGCTACAGTTATCGATCATAATGTTTATATTTTCATTAGTAAGACCTTTAAAGCCAATAAGTTCTTTCTGAATGACTTTTCTAATTCCTATCTCATTATCAGAGTAGCAAGCTATTATTCCTAATGTTTTAGAGTCCTCAAAGTGCTTTCTTAATTTGGATTTTTTATCTAGTAAATCTGAAAATAAATAGATTTTAAAGTTATCTGAATTTTTTTCTGCCTGTAAAATAATATCAAAAATCTTATCATTTACTTGATCAATAAAAATAATTTTTTGTTTCTCGAACAACGATAAATTATTTATCTCTCTAAAAAAAAACGAGCTGTCTTTCAAGATATCATCTTGACTCATTCTTAATATTTCGGCTCCGATATTTTTACATTTAATTTCTTTTTTAAAATCGTCTTTAAGACCTGAATTTTCTCCGTAAAAGAGAGACAAATTCTTTAAAAGATCTAAATTATCCTGTAATAAATAACTTTTAATTTGCATTTAAATTCTCGATTAATTCCTCTAAAATTTCATCAGCTAAACTCTCTGATAAATCTTCTATTAATTTCTTTTCACTAGTAATAGTTTGTGAGTGTTGTTTGTTTACTGAAAACTCCCCCTTTTCTTGAATGAGAAAGGAGTTCTCATTTTGAAAGCCAATTTCTACAAAAGTCACCTTTGCTGTTAAAGTAATTTCATATTTTGTAATCTCATTTTTTAAATTTTTTTCTTTATTATTTTTTTCTTTTTTGGTTTCAATAGTTAGCTTAATATTTTTCGGATTATTCTTTTCTAAATTACGTAGAATCTTATTCTTTATCCTAAAGTTAATTCTTTGCTCACCGCTTCCAATAAATTCTACAATATTAAAATTAATTAATTCTGATTGATTTTTAATCTTAAAACCACATCCTGATAATGCGATTAGTAAAATCAAAAATATATTAAGATTTCTATTCATTAGTTAGGAATGATATAGTTTATAATTTTATTCTTTATAAAGATAGTTTTTAAAATCTTTTTATTTTCTAAGTATTTTTTAGCTTTCGAGGTTTTTAAAACATGTTCTGTAATGATCTTCTCAGTAGCATCTTTTTTTAAAATAATTATATCTCTTGTTTTTCCGTTGATTTGTACTGCTATTTTAACTTCTGCAGCCAACTCACTTTTGTTAAATTTAGGCCAATTATTTATATCTTTGCATTTCATAAGATCCAAACATTCGTGAGCTAAATGAGGAACAAAAGGTATCATTATCTGCATTATTTTTTTAATGTTATCTTTTAAAATTTGGTTGCTTAAATTCTTATCAAAATTTTCTTTAAAAAAATTATAAATTTCATAAAAATTCGCAACAGCAACATTAAATCTAAAATTATTTACAGATAAGTCAATTTTATTTATAAAATTATTTATTTCAGCGTAAAATTTTTTCTCTAAATCTTTATCACCTGCTTTATCTTTTCTATTTAAAATTTTATAGTTTAAGTTCCAAATTTTTTGTAAGAATTTATTTGCAGAATTAACACCGGTATCAGACCATTGAATATCTTTTTCTGGGGGACTATCAGACAAAATAAACCAACGAACAGAGTCCGCGCCATACTGACTTATCATTGTTTCAGGATCTATTGTGTTTTTTTTTGATTTTGACATTGATTCCGGAGCGCCGACTATTACTTTGCTACCATCTTTTTTTTTAATTACAGTTTTAGCATCGACTTTTTTTATTTCATCTGGATATAACCAGTTGCCATCCTGATCTTTATAAGACTCATGGCAAACCATGCCTTGTGTAAATAAATTTTTAAAAGGTTCTGAAAATTTTAAATTGTTTTTACAGGTATTAATACCTTTTGTAAAAAAACGTGAATAAAGTAAATGTAATATAGCGTGTTCTACGCCACCTATATACTGGTCAACTGGCATCCAATAATTAGTTTTATTCTCTTCAAATGCCGCCTTCGAATATCTTGGTGAACAAAATCTTAAAAAATACCATGAGGAATCAACGAATGTGTCTAAAGTATCTGTTTCTCTTATAGCTTTTTTTCCGGTAGCTTTTTGTTTAGTAAATTTCCAAGTAGGGTGATTATCCAAAGGATTACCACTAGAATTTAGGTTTATATCATCTGGAAGTTCAATTGGTAATTCACTTTTTTCTACAGGAACAACCGTTCCATCTTCAAGATATATCATCGGAATAGGGCATCCCCAATATCTTTGCCTCGAAACTCCCCAGTCTTTTAGTCTGTAAAAAGTTTTTCGTTTACCTATCTTTAAAGTTTCAATTTTTTCAATGATTTTTTCTTTTGCTTTTTCAACAGTTAAGCCATTTAAAAAACCAGAATTTACGATCTTACCCACACCAGTAAATGCTTCATGTAATTCATTTTTAGAATTATTATCAGAGACAACTCTCATTATTTCGAGTTCATATTTCTTTGCGAAATCAAAATCTCTTTGATCGTGAGCTGGACAGCCAAAAATAGCACCAGTTCCATAATCCATAAGTACAAAATTAGCAAAATATATTGGTATTTTTTTATTTTTAATAAAAGGGTGAATGGCAAATAGATTTGTTTTGTATCCAATTTTTTCAGCGTTTGCTAGTGCTTCCTCAGTAGTTCCAGTTTTATCACTTTCTTCTTTAAATTTTAAAAAATCTTTTTTTTTAATAAAATCTTTACTTAGTGGATGATCTGCAGATAAAGCTAAAAAACTTGCACCAAAAATTGTGTCCGGCCTTGTGGTAAAAACATTTATCCTGTTTTCCTGATTTTCTATTTGGAAGTTTAATTCGCAGCCGTAAGATTTCCCAATCCAATTTTGTTGCATTAGTTTTACTTTTTCAGGCCAACCCTTTAAGTTTTTAAGATCTGCAAGCAGTTCTTCTGAAAATTTTGTAATATTAAAAAACCATTGATTAAGTTTTTTTCTTTCAACAACTGCATTTGATCTCCAACCTCTGCCATTAACAACTTGTTCGTTTGCAAGCACTGTTTTTTCAACCGGATCCCAATTAACATATGTTTCTTTTCTAGAGACAAGCCCTTTGTTATAAAAATCTATGAATATCTCCTGTTGATGTTTGTAATATTCTTTATTACATGTTGAAATTTCTAAATCCCAATCAATGGAAAGACCTAGCATTTTAAGCTGGCTTTTCATTACATTTATGTTGTTTTTTGTCCATTCCTTAGGATGAAGATTGTTTAGTTTAGAAGCGTTTTCTGCAGGCAATCCAAAAGCGTCCCACCCCATAGGATGAAGTACGTTAAAACCATTAAGATATTTGTATCGTGCAATAACATCGCCGATTGTATAATTTCTTACGTGACCCATATGAATTTTTCCAGATGGATATGGAAACATTTCTAAACAATAAAACTTTTCACCACGGTCTCTGTAAAGTTTTTTTTTAGAAAAAATTGTTTGCCATTTTTTTTCAACTGCTTGAAAATTTACTCTTTCCATAAAAAAAAATTATTTCTTTTTTCTTTTTGACTCTAGCTCGAGCCTAGCAGCAGTCCTAATTATAGAGGTTAGGAGCTCATCTTTTATTTTATTTTGTTTTAATAGAGAAATTTTACAATTGATCCCATTCGCACATAATTTTTTATGTACAATAATTTTTAAATTTTCCGTTGCTATTTCATTTGCTAAGAACCTAATTGTAATTTTAATTGCTTCATCACTACTATTTTCATAATACCAGTCTGTGATAATCATACCGCCTGAGTAGTCTACTGTAGTTAAAGGAAGAAAATCTAAAATTTCTAAAGAAGCTCTCCACATTGGATTAGAGGTACTAAATTCGTATGTTGTTTTTCCACCTTTTCTTAAGTTACCTAAAGACATCCCTCTACCTTCTTCAATATTTTTTTTAGCTCTCTCAGGGCCTTTTACCGGATTCTCCCTAGCTGGACTGTATTTAAAAAAACCTTTGCATGATGTTAGACTCAGGATCAAAAGAATTGGTAGTAATATTTTTATTATTTTCAGTTTCATTAAATTAAAAATTAACTAATTATTAGATTTAAACAGTAAAAATGCTTAAAAAATTAGTAGATACACACAATAATGCTTGTCTTATATAAAATCCAATAAAATCAACGTTTTTTATAGTGGTAAATATACAACACTAGAGGAAAAAAAGCATAAAATACCCAATTTATTGAGCTTTTAAGCGACTGTTTTTGTAAATTGCCCGAAGTTAATTTTTTATAAAAAATTAATAAATTTAACAAAAGGAAAACAATGAAAAATGTAATGAAAATAATGTTAGTAGCACTAACAGCTATTTCTTTTTCAGTTGCAAACGCTGGTGAATTATCAGTAACTGGTTCTGCAAAAGCTTCTTACGTTATCACTTCAAGTGATGGTAACGCAGGTAAAGTTGAACAAGGAAAAGGTTTAGGTGTAGCTAACGAATTTACTTTATCAGCATCAGGTGAGTTAGACAATGGAATGTCTTGGAACTACGCGCAAGATATTGACAATGGAACTGTACAAGATGATGGTAAAATGACACTTACAACTGATTTCGGTACTTTCGGTATATTTATATCAGAAGGTGGATTAGATGTAGACAATACAGCTTCTCAATCAGTAATTTCAAGACCATCAGACACTTCATACAATGAAGGTATGGTAGATACTTGGGATCTAAGTGGAATGAATACACTTCAATACCACATGCCAGCAGACATGTTACC